>Ga0209992_10003429_pt1 | contig 13309 bp, 20 predicted proteins | sample 2SBtaG_2_FD_182564 | JGI IMG/M metagenome (GOLD analysis project Ga0209992, IMG submission 182564) | Deep subsurface microbial communities from Kolumbo volcano to uncover new lineages of life (NeLLi) - 2SBTROV12_ACTIVE470 metaG (SPAdes)... | ecosystem: Environmental > Aquatic > Marine >... | reverse complement strand
AGGTATAGAGCCACCGAAAGCTTTAAATACCTTGAAAACTATGTAAGGACAGAAGGAAAAATATGAGTAAATTACAACACCCAACGGATAGAGGAACGACTGAGTTTATACGCAAAGTCGTTGCTGAGAGTAAGATAATAAATAAACTATGTTCTATATGTGAAGAAAGAACATGGGATATACTAATAGACGGTGAGCATACTTGTGGACAATGCTACACTGATATATACAGACATCCACTAGACCAATATAAAGAGGAACAACAATGAGTAGATACGACGGAATGAGTCGAGAGACTATGTTAGATACAGTCACAGGTTATACTGATGACGAAGCCACTGAGAAGATGGCTGACAGGACTACAGCAGTAGATGATTTTATGAAAGAAGCGATAGAAGCAGAGCCAAAGCCAACTATGCCTGAGCCGCCTGCCCCACCATCCCTTATGTCTAAGCTTAAGGGTAGTGTGCAAGTGCCAGAAGAGTTTAAGTTTGCTGATGACCAGACTTTCTATACTATGTTGAGAAACATATACAGAGGTAAGAATATACTTATCACAGGCCCATCCGGATGTGGTAAGAGTAGTCTAGGTAAGATATTGGCTGATATAACCAACAAGCCATTCTATGCATTCAACTTCGGTGACACTATGAATCCGTCGGCTAAGTTACTCGGTGATACTAAGTTCAACTCTACCGATGGCACATGGTTTCAACCAAGCAGATTTGTATCTGCCTTGATGGATGATAGAGGTGCCTTCATGATGTTAGATGAAGTTACGAGAGATAGAACAGGTGACTTAGGTAATATCCTTATGCCTGTCCTTGACGGACAAAAGTATCTGGCACTCGATGAGTCAGATAAAGCTGACACCGTTCAGATAGATAGTGGTGCATTCTTTTTCGCTACCGCTAATATTGGCCGTGAGTATCTCGGTGCATCACATGACTTAGATAGAGCATGGAAAGATAGATTCACCGGTGGTATATACGAGCTTGACTATCTACCACAAAAGAAAGAGCAGGAGCTTATACAGTTACGAGTCAAAGATATAGATGAGCAGGATGCTTATCGTGTCACTGACTTTGCCAGACGTATACGTGACCTATACAAGGCTGAAGAATTATCTTCATCCGTATCAACACGTATGTGTCTATCCGTCGCTGAGTTTGTTGTCGATGGTATGGACTTGATAGATGCACTACAACAGGTATGTCTACCATTCTATCCTATCCAAGCAGGTGACGACACTGAGAGAGTAAGAGTTATACAGACTATACAATCTATGGGTGACTAAATGGTTAGTAGAAAGAAAGATACATATTGGCATGAGATAGCCGCCCTATGCTTACAAGCTGGTCAACCACCAAGTAAAGTAGCACAAGTAGTCAAGCATTGTTTTCCGAAGACTGAGGTCAATGGTAGACACATTGGTGCATACAAGCGTAGGCTTATTGATGTTGGTGTGATAGAGAAAGATGTCCCTACTGTTGGAACTGTTGGTGAACTGATACAGTTGGCTGATAGTATGGTTTCAGTTGAGGACAGATTTGTATACGACTGTTATGTCGGTAGTATAAAGAGAAGCCTGAAGTGTTTTGAGTATAAGATGACTCAGGCAGAAGTAGAAGAAATAAATGAGTTAGATAAATGGATAGAGACGATAAAGAGATAGAGTATGCACCTGAGGGTATGTTCCCTGAAGACGACGATGAGTATGTCTTAGAGGGAGACCTTGACATATGGGGTCGTGACAGCACTTCCGGATACGTATGGAACAAGCCTACCACTACATGGTGGTCTACCGGAGCATCCACGTTCAGTGGTATGTGGGGTAGAAGTTACAGTTCCACAGATACGGATGCTATACGACTGAATAGACATAAGTCACATCTTGACAGTCTATGTAAGGTAGTAGCCCCTCACATCAAGCATACCCTTGTCTTTGGACAGACTGATACTGCTTACACTAACATGGAGACAGGTCGTATAGTTATCGATGGTAGTCTACTCAAAGAGTCAGACAGCAACTTAGATATAACTTGTGGTCTTGCTATACATGAAAAGTTACACGTCGTTCACTCTAAGCCTTTGCACAAGTGGATGAAAGGTATGATGAACAGTGGTAAGCGTATCACTTACGGTGAACGTGAGTTACTACACTCTATCTGTAACATAGTCGAAGATGAGTATATCGAGCGTCAGCTCTCTATCTCTTGTCCCGGCTATACGCATTATATAGAGAAAGTCAAAGACCATTACTTCGGTGAGTCATCTAAAGCTATGGCTGATTCGGGTCATGCGTTTACGGATATTATCAATACATTGTTACTACTTGTAAGATATCCAGCTAACCTATCTGATGATAGGAAGAAACAGCACGCCCCACACATACGCTTCTTTATGGATGAGTTGAAGGATGGTATCAAAGACCGTGAGTCTACGTATGACTGTATCACTAACATATGGATATACATGAAGAATGTATGGAAAGATATGGCTGAAGAAGATACAGGTGAGGATGAAGCACATGATAAAGCTACAGAGAAAGCTGAAGAGTATATGGATGAGATACTCGGAGACTACAAGGAGATGGGTTTACCTCTACCACCTGAAGGAAAACAGGAAAAGATGCGTAAGTCAGTCTATACCTCTGAGTTCGAACGTATGATGCGTGACCACAAGAATGATAAAGATTCAGGACTGTCACGAGCTATAGGTAAGTCAGATGTAGACAAAGCTGATTACGAAGCACTGATAAAGGGATTGTCATCACGTATGATAAAAGCTATCAATGACTTAGCTGAGTCAGATTATAAAGAGATACATATAGACAAGTCTATTGCTATCAGTAAGTCACAAAGTAAAATATCATGGCAGAGAGCCAAACAGAAAGACCATCATGCTTATACATATAAGGAGGAGGTTGATATGATGAGACCACAGATAAACAAACTCAAGCGTAAGATTGATTTATATGGTAACACACAAGCCTTGACTATCCGTAACCAAAAGCGTGGTATGCTTGATAAGCGTATGCTACATCGTATACCTACAGGTCGAACTGATTTATTCAAGGCTGTTGTAGTCAATGAGGACAAACCACTTGACGTATGTCTATTGGTAGACGAGTCAGGTAGTATGGGTAGCTATACTATGAGTAAAGCACGACAGAGTGCTATAGCATTGAAAGAAGCTTTGGCTGACAATCCTATGCTTAACCTATGGGTATTCGGACATAGTGCAGATGAGACAGAGAGAGGTAAGACTGAGATGTATGAATATTGGTCACCGACTATGACTGACCGACCTATGGCTATGGGTGGTATGCGTGCAAAGTATGAGAACCGTGACGGTAACGCTATCATTGCATCAGCTGATAAAGTTAAGTCTGAGTCGTTCGCCCCACAGGCACAGAAGCTAATGATAGTTCTGAGTGACGGTGAACCATCCGCTGCTGGTTATCGTGGTGATATATCATACAGCCATACTCGTAAGTGTGTCAAGTATGCAGAGAGTCGTGGATGGCACGTCATACAGCTAGGATTCGCTGGTGCTAGGAAGTATAGTATGGAGAAGATGTTTACTAATTGGTTGTATATTGACGACACTGAAAAGATAGGTGATGAAGTTTCTAAAATTATTAGAAAGGTGATAAAAGTATGAGAACTGTAGAAAAGATAGATAGACCACGCTTTCGAGAGTTTACTCTTGATGAGCTGGTAGAAGGTAAAAGCCCTGAGTCATATGACTTAGTGCAACTAAAGATGGATGGTATATGGGGTTGCATGACTCTATATCAAGGTGAGTATACTATTACCTCTCGCACAGGTAAAGTAAAGATGCATCAACATTATTCTATGTATGGTGACCAAGACGACATTATACTCGGTGAGTATATGAAAGGTAGTCATTGGGGTCACAAGATGGGATATGATGGTATGTTCTTTGCTTTCGATTGCCTGAGACGTAACGGTGAAGATATATCACACCTACCACTAACTGATAGATTGTCAGCACTACAAGACGTAGACCTACCTGACTTCTGTGAGATACTTGAGATGTGGGGAGCAGATATGTGGGATGTTCTATGGTATGACCTAGTAGTAGACAAACACTACGAAGGTCTAGTATTCAAACAATCCACTGCTTCATACTCAGAACCTAAAGCATGGTCTCGTCTAAAGAATACCGTAGAAGTAGAGTATATGTGTATTGGTATGGAGCCAGCAGACCCTGAGTCTAAGTATGCAGGTCTGGCAGGTGCAGTGATAGGTAGTCTAGTAGACAGACCACTAGCAGTAAAGTGTGGTGGTCTTAGTGAAGAGATGCGTGATGAGTTTACTAATCATCCAGAAAGATATGTTGGTCAAGTGTTTACTGCCAAAGGTAACGGATGGTATCCATCTGGGACTATACGTCATCCAAAGTTCAAGTGTTGGAGAGATGACAAAGAAGTAGATGAATGCACATATGACCAGATACCGGAGCTTATACGTGAATAGTCATACTGATGATTTGCTTGAAGAGATACATAAGATAGCTGCATTGGTATACTATCAGTGTTCATTAGATGACCAAGATAATTGGTTGACAGGTATAATGAAGAAAGGTATATGGTTACCTGAGGATGTAGAAGATGAAAGTTAGTCGAATCGAAGTGATAAGACGGCTCTGTAAGAAAGAGTATGGAGCCATCCGCCCCACTGCTGACAAGATAAACGCAGTGATAAAGAAATATGGACTGAATCTATATACTGAAGATGGCAAAAGAAGAAGTAGGGAGGTCATTGGTAAACATATAGCCAAAGTAATAAAGTCTTTATAGTTAAGGTGACAGGATATAAGTAGAGGTTTACTCATTGTTTTACCTCTAACCCGTCGGTTCACCACGAGATGAACTGACACCAACTGAATTTTCCCTCTGCTTATATCCCACTAAATGGACTGAGACTTGATATAAACGCAATCGCCGCTGAGAAAGGTATAGACAGGCCACCATGTAGAGTGGGACTGCTAAGCTATGTATAATAGTGGTGCCGAAAAATCCCAACCTGAAGAATGAAAAATCTTCCATGAGTAGGACAGTTCTATATCTATACCCCTGTAAATCTATCGTGCAGTAGTAGAAGAGATGGTTAAAAGACCTTCTTCGTTAGCCTATATTAGTCAGATGAGTATGGCGGTATCTGTTGGCCGAACCATAGAAGCAATGCTACATAGTAGCGATAAGTATAACGGTTTGGTGTTATACGCCAACAAAGACAAGGAGGTTTGAGTTATTAATAATCCTCGTCAGTATCAGTTTTGGATTGTCGTTATCTCTCTCAGTCCACCATAAACTTTATATACAAGGAGAATATAGTATAGATAGCATGAAACAAAAGAAAGTTAAAGTGCCATATGAAGGATATAAACTACCGCCAAGTGCAGAACAAGGTGGACAGTTTGTAGATTTCAAAAAGATAATGGAACGTAAGCCTGTAAAGGTAGTGAAAAGAAGAGTAAAGAAAAATGCACTGTAAACAATGTAATTGGAAGTTAGCCCCTGAGTATGTGAGATATAGGACACAACAGGGTGAACCACTATGTCAGATGTGTTATGTAGCACTAGGTGGTATAGTATGAATGATATGAAAGAAGCCCAATGGTTTATACTTATCGCTGGGTTCATGATGTTATGGATGACAATGGTGATGTTAGTATGAGTTTGAGTTATTGGGGCAAGTGTCCTATATGCAACGCACCATTAGAAGAGGTATACTACGGTGGTGGTGTGACTAAGCATGAGTGTAGAAGTTGTGTAAAGAATTTTGTGACGAGTATATATAATGACCCAAACGAATGATAGATATTGGCACAGTGTATATCTTGATGAGGTATACGTTCAACCATCGAAGAAGTTAGCTGATGAAGCTCAAGCCTTACTTAGGGCTAAACAATATGAGTGGGAAGCAAACTATGGAGATGGACAGCGTGGTCACACCGAGAAAGAGATACAAAAACCAAAAGAAAAAGATTGGATTGATAACATATCCAAAGCCGTGCCCCCCACAGACTACGCTCAGTGGAAAAAATTAGAAAGAGATGGATTTGAAGAAGCTCCTACCCTTACACTTAATTGGGTTTTGTTATCTTCAAGTTTATATTACACTCTAATGTATCCTCTTCCATTAGCTATATTACTTTACTTAGCATAACGTTTATGCTATATTAAGCCATTAGGCTCTACTAATCTACCATAAACTATAAATAGAGCCTTGCCCTATATATCTATATAGCTATGATAAAGCTATAGTGATATGAATGGCAAAGAATACAGGCAAGAACTTTGAGAATGAGATAAGGAAGAGCCTTCAGAAAGCAGATATATGGTGGTTTAGAATACAGGATACCAACGATGTTAGTAGATTTATCAAACAGGCAGTCGCTGAGAAGCAACCCGCTGATTTTATGGCTGTGTATCGCAGTCGCCCTATACTCCTCGAATGTAAGACCACTAGGAATCTTACTTCTTTTCCTCTATACTATGGTAGTAGCAGGTCTATACCTACACACCAAGTTAAGATGGCAAGACAAGCTGAGAGACATGGAGCCTTAGCTTTTATACTGATAAGACGTGACGAACCAAGAAATAAAAGAACATGGGCTATAACTCCAGACCAAGCAGATTATCTATACAAAAAGAAAGATGGAAAGAGTGTCAATTGGAAATGGTTTCATGCACACGCATTCGAACTGAAGAGACTAAAGAATCCCGTAAGATGGGAAGTTATACCTTTAATTGAAGAGAATTTATGAAATATAATACTTGGGTAATCAATTTACCACAGAGAATAGACAGAAGAGAAAGGGTCTTAAAGCACTATCCATTAGAGAACATAAAAATGTTTGAAGCTGTAGATGGTAAAACACATATCTTAACAGATAAAGAGAAGACATACTTTAATGAACATTTCCCACCGATAAAGGGAGCTGTAGGTGCATTCCTTAGTTTCTATGGAGCGTATAAAGAAATCGCCGTCAGCCCCACAGAATGGAACTTTATCATTGGTGATGACAATGTATTTCATAGAGACTTCAAGTATATAATTGAACAGATACCTATACCTTTAGATGCAGGTATGATATCAGTCACAGGAACAGGATGGAGAGAAGGTGTAGATGAAAATAGAGCTTACTCTATCCAAGATGCAATAAATAGATTTAATGATAAAGAAGAATATGACATTGTAAGGATAGCATATGCTGAGACATATGGTATAGCAGGATTTATACACAGAGATTTTGCTAAGGATATAGTTGATACCTTTGAAAATGGATTTAAAACATTAGAGGGTGAAAAACTAGGAACACAGGTAAGACAAGATGCCACAGTAGGACATTTAGTTAATTGGTGGTCTTATTGGAAATACAGTGGAAAATGGACTCTTTATGAGTTTAACAGCCCTTTATCCTTTGATACAGGTATGTTTGAAGAGATAGCTGATTCTGATATAAGTGTATACACAGAATCATTGGGTAAAGTATACAATCAACCAAAATAATAGAAACCTTTATATACCCCATAGGTATTATTAGATTACTGAAGTGATTAAAATGAATAGAACAGAAGTATTTGAAAGATGTTTCAATGCGGCCCAAGAATATAGGGACACAGGGAAACACAAGCAAGTATCCTTTAGGTATAACCCTGAAGAGAGAACTCAATTTGAGTTTAGCTCATGGAAACATGAGAGAGACCACGACAGTGTTAGAAAGATATTAGTTGAAGATATAAAAGCATCAGCTGATGGAAACATATACGTGGTTGGTGTTGACAACAGGTATAACCTGAAGCAATTCGCTAATCAACATCCACAACACGTTCGCTCCTATCGTATCGACAGAATACACATAGATGAGTAGAACAAAACGACGCTACCCTCCGGTAGTGTCTCCACCGCCCAATAAGGCGTTGAACCCTCAGTGGTGGGAAGACGAGTCTAATCGTATGCGATTACATCCTTCCTATGCTGAGTCATTACACCCATCGAGGAAAAAATATGAGAAGAAGAAAAAACAACCCGAATGATATATTCGGTATAGATGAGCTATTAGATTCATGGATGGACATGATGTCTATAGCATATGGCTTAGATGCCAATCAGTTAGAGCCTATCACAAAGAAGAAGGCTCCAAGAAAAGATACAATGTCTTACGAAGATAGAGATAAAGACATTGTCTTTACTATAGATATGCCCGGTGTATCTAAGAAAGATATAAACATCGAAGTAGAAGACCACTTTATTAAGGTGTCAGCTACTAACGGTAGTGGCAGAGACTACAATTACACTCGCAGGTTTAAACCTCAGGTAGACGTAGACTCAGCTAAGGCTACATTTACTAATGGTGTATTAGATATAACTGTTAGTAAGATAGCAGAAAAGAAAGGAAAACAGGTGAAAATAAAATGAATCAAGTAGGAACTATTAAGAGAATAGACCAATATGAACGTGTTTATGTCCCTAAACAAATCCTCGAAGCTCTTGGATTAGAGAAATCAACTGAAGAGAGTCACGGTGGACATTGTGTATGGGTAGAAACCGATATGGGTTATATGCTTAAAAAAGTAAATGTCGACATAGAAGCATGAGTCGATATAAGAAAGAGAACTTCAACCGTATATGGAACAAAGAAAGCTCTAAGTCCCGTGATAAGTTAATGGCTAAAGTAAAGCAACGGGGCTTACAGCCTACTGAGAAGAATTGTTTTGAATATTATATGGGTTATATTCGTGCATGGAGAGATAGACGTGGTAATGTATCACATCTAAATTCATTCTACAATAAGGCTTATATGAAAAGTATAGGAAAGAATAAGTATGGAAGACCAATTAAACACACGAGTAAGAAAAAGAAGTAGTGAGTTAACAAGTGGAGATTGGACTCCCTTTGTCAACAATATAGAGGACATTTTGTCAGAGATAAAAGTGGTAAAGGAAGAACTAATTGACTTGGATAACAAAATAAGTGAGACGACAGGAATGATAAAAAACCTAAGAAAAATATTAATTAAACTAGAGGTCATAGATGACAGATTCATTTTCTGATGATAAACCTTTATCGTCAGCTGAGATGATGATGGCTAAAGACCTTATGGAAAGTAAAATAGCAGAAGCCAAAGCTAACAGTAAGATGACACATCTTCTTATGTTTGGTAATTTCCGCATGGAGATAGTTCCATCGGCAAATACAGACGTAGAGAAGATATTTAAAGACACTATGTCTTTCTTACATGAAAAGTATGGTGAAGGTATTTTAAAGACTGAAGCACCAACGGGTCCTATGTCTATGGGCAATATGCATGGATAAGCTAGAACACGGAACATTGTTAGGTAAATGTGCCTTAGATGGTCAACCTATCTATCAAGGTAGTGGTTTTAGAAGTATTCATTCTACTGTTACCAATGGCAAATGGATATCAGGAGATGCTTTACTAAAGTTATATCAAAGGTGTTTTGAAGCTTTCTTAGCACATAATGAAGATGCAGAGAAGGAAAAACAAATACTATTAGGTAAACTTGAGAAGTATGGGTGGCAGACTGACCCAGAGACAGGTAAACTAACCAAAGTTTTAAATAGGTCTGAGTAAATGGAGAAAATATGGCAGAACAAGCAACAGAACTAAAATTAGTTGGCGGTTTATTCCGCAACAAAAGCAAGAAAGGTGACGTATACTACTCTGGAAAGGGAGAAGACGGCACACAGTATGTCCTATTTAGGAATGCGTATTGGAAAGAAGGTGAAGAAAATAAACCATACTTCCGATTACATCAGAAAGTTCCTAAAGGTAGTTCTAACACTATGATGGACTAATGGAGTATAGCGACTGGTTACAGTCGAAACATAGTGCCAGAGTATGGTTAGACAATGCAATGACGGCACAATGTCAATTCGCTACCATAAAACCTATTATAAAGGATAAAAAATATGCTGAAAGAATATATAAAGAATATAACTATGCAATTTATACGAACGACAGTGAGAAAGATATACGATATCTACCAACGAGTCATACTACTCATAGAAATCTTCAAGGAAAGTTCCGTGACTACCTTAAGACGGGTAAAAACCCTACTGAGATTCTTTGGGAAGTTCGAAGGTCGATGACAAATTATCAAGACTATATGATATATCAGTTCACACCTTTATACATTGAAGGTTGGGTAGAAGAAAGAGATAGACCACCACTCAATGGAGTGATAGAAATAGAGGAAATATGGGAAACTTAGCAGACCACAGAAGATTAAGAAAAGAACAAGGACTACATGAAGACGACCCCGGCACGGGGGAGTATACTAAAGATGAGCTTAATTATATACCTTTCTTAGGTAATAATCCTAGCGAAGAAAAGCCAGCACTTTATACTGGTAGATTTAATGTATCTAAAAGCATAATAGAACTAGAGGCTAAACGTAGCGGTGGAAAGCTCTACTTGACTTGTATGGCTGACGAGAAGGTTCATAGAGCAATCTTCGAATGTGTAGATAGATTCGTGACAGCTATCTTTGATGGGTCAGCTAGAGAGATAAAAGAAGCTGAACCTGAAGATTCTCAAATTATGAAACTGAGAGCTGAGTTGAGCCAAGTTACTAAAGAAAAGAAAGAAATGAAGGATACGTTAGAGACTTTACGTAAAGCGTTACACGGATGAAAATACAACTTATTAATCACGCCTGTTATGTAGTGGATACTGGGTCCATACGTATATTATGTGACCCATGGCTATCTGGTGATATATTTGATAGAGGATGGAGACATCTTCAAGATAATAATATAGACATCAATGATATAGACTATGATTACATATGGGTATCACACGAACACCCAGACCATTTCTCACCTTTAGATTTATCAAAGATAAAGGGACCTAAAACTTTCTTCTATCAAGAAACAAGAGATAAGAAAGTAAAGAAGTGGTTAGAATCAAAAGGACACACCGTTATTGAGATGGAAGATTGGAAACCATTTAATCTACCTGACAATAGTAAATTAACAGTTACTAAGGTTAGTGATGATTCATGGATGTCAATACAAACTAAAGATAAGACTATGATAAATTTAAATGACTGTGAGATATCAACAGATGCACAGTTAGAAAAGATAAAATCATATCTAGGAGACATAGATGTATTGATGACACAATTTTCTTTTGCTAATTGGATAGGTAATCAAGATGACCCTCAAGCCAATAAACATTGTCGTGATAATATATTAAAAAGAGTGAAGTTACAAACAGATAAACTCAAACCTGAATATGTAATACCATTCGCTTCTTTTGTTAAATTTGCACATAAAGACAATGATTGGATGAATGAATGGACAGTTAAACTAGATGAAGCTTGTGATTTGATTAAAGATACAGATAGCACACCTGTGCCTATGTATATGAATCAAACATGGGAAGTAGATAAAGACTTACCTGAAGATATGAGTTTCTTATGGTATGTTAAAAATGATTATCATATTAAATTCTCAGATAGAGATACACCTTATAGAGAAGTGTTAAAAGAGTTTAATTATTATCAAAGAAAGATAAAACAACAAAATTCATGGTTAGCGATAAGATTACTAAAGTGGTTTGGTTTACTACCTTCAACAAGTATATATCTTGAGGATAACAATATAGGTATAGACTTTTGTATAGTAAATGGTATAAAGACCTCAGATAAACACAGAGATGATTGTGATATTAGAATGAAGACCCAAACCTTTATAAACGTGCTTAGGTATGAATGGGGGAGAGGAACTTTAACTGTGAATGGAAGATTTTATGCAAACTACGATACTATGTGGAGATTCTTTAGACAAACTAAAATAGCCTATGCTAATAACGTAGGTAAGAGAGTTCCACTATCTCTACCACTAACTGAGTTATTATACTCTTATAAACCTAAATGGAGGAAAGAAAATGGAACTACATGATATAGTAAGATACTTACATAACGTAAGAAAGGAAGATGGGTCAGCCAATCCTATCATAGGAGAAGACGAATTGGGAGTAGTAGCTACCCTCAGCTATCTATTAGAAGATAACAACTTTGTTATCAAAGCGTATAGCGGCACTGGCAAAACCGTTATTATGGATGCAGTTTTCGGACTGCTTCCTGACGAATACTTCCACTCGATAGAACATCTTTCTGAGACAGCAGTCTGGTATGATGCTGATAAAATCAATCGTGCCAGATTTATTGCAATCCCTGAAGCCCAGAAACTTCCTGAGGGAGTAATGGAAGTGATAAAGACTTGGGGAGACGGAAGACCTGCACTCCGTAAAAAAACTGATGTGACCACACAGGATGTCGCTGAGCAAAGACTCAACCCAAAATATGTTTTCATGTGCGTAGCAGTAGAAAACACAAAGGGTAGCACTTACTTTGACGCTGAGTTAGAGAGAAGGTGTATGATAGGTCACACAAATCCTACCGTCAAACAGACGGATGCAGTCGTAAACCACAAACTTATGGACAGTGCTGTCCCTAAGAGTTTTATGACAACGATGACCAATGAAGAGATAGATGCGTTGAGAGGACATATCATTGACGCTGTAGGTCGTAGAGATGACGAGAATGCAATACTTCTACGTAATCCTTGCGCACCCTTTATCTCTGAGGCCATCCCTACTTTATTCCCTGTATCAAGGAGTAAAGTGCAATACTTACTGAAAGTTATCAATGCCGTAGGCCGATTTTATCCAGATGAGATATTGAAGGTCGAGAAAGATGGTGTTACCTATGGATTGTTGACCCCTAAGCATACTTGGCTGGGGTTACGTATCTATCTCAATTCCTTCTTGAATGAATGTTTGCATATGCCATCACACGGCACAGATGTCTTGAAACTATTTCCTGACACCCGTGTTGACAAATTTGGACTTGCAGGTTCAGACATAGTTAAGATGACAAGTAGAGAGATACGAACAGCAGCTAAGTCTGCCGGTCTACCATTCACAAAGATAGAACCAATAGTAGAAGGATTAGTATTTACAGGTTTCTTAGAGACTAAGGAAGAAGATGGTAAGAGATATTATTTCAAAAGTCCCTTACTTAGAAGTCCTGCATCTAAGATAGATTGGAGAAAACTAATTGATGATACAAAAGAGTTTGTAGATACACATTGGGCAGAGTGTGCTGAAGAGTATAAACAAAGGTTTTGTGATGACGTAGAAGTTGTTGACCCATTTACAGGTGACACTATTATGGTAGCAACGGATGCCGCATCCCCCACAGATATGGATGTGGTTGGTGGTGACTTCCCTGAAGAGTTCA
>Ga0209992_10003428_pt1 | contig 13309 bp, 15 predicted proteins | sample 2SBtaG_2_FD_182564 | JGI IMG/M metagenome (GOLD analysis project Ga0209992, IMG submission 182564) | Deep subsurface microbial communities from Kolumbo volcano to uncover new lineages of life (NeLLi) - 2SBTROV12_ACTIVE470 metaG (SPAdes)... | ecosystem: Environmental > Aquatic > Marine >... | reverse complement strand
ATATTGATGGACTTTATCCTTCTGGAAATTATAGATTAATTGTTTCAGGAACAGGCCAAATAACTTTGTCAGGAGCTGTGAATGGCACTTTTTCTTGTCCAGTAGACCAAGTTGTGTCAGTCAATAATAGTGGAGGAATAATTTTAACAATTAACTCTTCCGCTTTATCGGATCCGATAAACGATATTAGGTTAATTATTCCGGGCAGTCATAACACCTATCAGACAGCCCTTTTTAATCCTTCATTTTTAAATTATATTTCTGATTTTGAAACAATACGTTTTATGGATTTTATGAAAACAAATTTTTCACCAGTTGTAAGCTGGTCAGATAGAAGTCCACATGATTATTACACACAAACATTACAGAGAGGAGTGGCTTATGAGTATCTAATAGAGTTATGTAACACTACTCAAAAAAATGCATGGGTTTGTATCCCTCATCAGGCAGATAATAATTTTATTACTCAATTTGCTACGTTACTTAGGGATAGTTTAGATCCAAACCTAAACGTATATGTAGAATATACAAATGAAGCTTGGAATGGTATTTTTTCTCAAAGTCAATATGTAGAGATAATGGGAAATAGTTTGGGATATGCTGGTCAACCGTGGGAACAAGGTTGGAAGTATTATGCAAAACGCTCTGCGGACATTCATTATATTTTTGAAACAGTTTTTAATAACGAAAATAGAATTGTAAATGTTGTTGCTTCTCAGACGCTTGGTTATGTGAGCGATTATATATTAAGTAGGTATGAGGAAGTGGCTTACAACCCAAATCAAGTGCAAGCGGAAGCTCTAGCAAACGCCCCTTATTTTGGAGGAGGGTTAGCTGATGTAATTGGTAATGCGGGGTTAGCAAATACAATTACAGTAGATGATATTTTAGATTCTTTGGAATATTCATCGCTGCCTCAGGCGTTTATAGAGATGCAAGACGGCAAGTTGGTAGCACAAAATCATAATGTTGAATACATTGCTTATGAAGGAGGTCAGCATTTAGTAAGCTATGCATATACATCTAATTTAAACTTTGTGAATACGCTGATTGAAGTAAACAGAAATCCGAGGATGGAAGATTTGTATTGTCAATATTTTAATTATTGGTACGATACCATACAAGGAGGATTGTTTTGTCAATTTACATCACATTATAAACCCGGAATATATGGTTCTTGGGGAGTAAAAGAGCATATGAATGACACCTTGGCACCCAAATACTTAGGACTTAAAAACTGTGTTTTTAATGCTAATGCAATGTCAATGTTGGGTGATCTGAATCAAGATGGTACAATTAACATATTGGATATTGTAAGAGTTGTTGCAATCATTTTAGAGGACAATCCCACCGAATATGAACTATGGGCTGGAGATGTGAACGGCGATGAAGAGATTGATGTGTTGGATATTGTATTATTGATAGGGATAATACTAGAATAATACTTAAACTACAGATTTAAAGGTTTTACGGATTAAAAACGTGTCAAAAATAATGAAATATTAAGATATTAGATGTACTATGGAAAAAAATAATGATAATGGTGCAGGTATAAAATTTCCACCACCAATTGTGCAATTAATATGGATTATAATCGGATTTACAATTCAAAATTACAAACCAATAAGTTTAGGATTCAATCATATGGCACAATACTTGGGTCTTTTAATCATTGGTATTGGAATTAGCTTATTATTACACATCCACCAAAAATTTAAAAATGCCAAAACAAATATAAAACCATGGAAACCCACTACAAATATCATAAAAACTGGAATTTATGCCTATTCTCGAAATCCGATATATTTAGCTTTTAATTTTTTTTCAATTGGATTAGGGGTTTTTTACGATAATATATGGGTGCTGATAAGTATTTTTCCATCAATGACATTCATTTATTTTATTGCTATAAAAAAAGAAGAAAAATATTTAGAAAAAATATTTGGTAATGAATATATAGAATATAAAAAAAGTGTAAGACGATGGGTTTAACATAAGTTTTCGGTATTTATGAAAAATAAAAGACTTAAAATCAGTTTAACAGCAATAGTAATTTTATTACTCATTCCATTTGTCGCAATGCAATTTTCAGGTGAAGTAAATTGGTCTTTGATTGATTTTATAGTTATGGGACTTTTATTGTTTGGTTCGAGTTTTTTATGTGAGTTAATTATAGAAAAAGTAAGCAATACAAAATATAGAATTATTTTTTGTATATCTATTTTAGCAGGGTTTTTAATCATTTGGATTGAGCTGGCTGTTGGTATTTTTTAATAGTAAAAAGTAATTTAATTCCGCTAAAGTTACAATTAGAAAAAATAATTCCACTTCATCATACAAATAAAATATCAATTGAAAATTACGATTACATTGTATTTGTATATTGGAATAGATTTATGGGAAGACAGAGTAAAAGGTTAATTCATTTTGTACAAGAAAATTATAAATTAGCTAAAGATTTTAATGTTAAAATAATCTATGTAAATACAGATAATGTTTTTGCATCGTTTAACTGAGATAGGAATTTTAAATGGAAAAATTTAATCGAAAAAATCATTGGGAAAATATTTATCAAACAAAAGAACTTGAAAATGTAAGCTGGTTTCAACCAAATCCTAAAACTTCACTAAATTTCATTAAAGAATTTAATGTACCAAAAACTGCAAAAATTATTGATATTGGTGGTGGTGATAGTTATTTAGTAGATTATTTACTTGATATGGGTTATAAAAATATTACAGTTCTCGATATTTCTGAATCAGCAATAAATAGAGCGAAACATCGCCTTGGAAATAGAGAAAAACAAGTTAAATGGATTGTATCGGATGCAACTACTTTTATTCCAACAGAAAAATATGATTTTTGGCATGATAGGGCTACATTCCATTTTTTTACAGACAATCAAGATATTACTAGGTATTTAGAAACAGCTCAACAAAATATAAATCCAACAGGTATTATGGTTATTGGTACATTTTCTAAAAATGGACCAAAAAAATGTAGTGGTATAGAAATCAAACAGTATTCAGAATCTACAATGACAAAGCAATTAAAAACATTTTTTGAAAAAATAAAATGTATAACTGTTAATCATAAAACACCATTTAATACCATTCAAAATTTTGTTTTTTGTAGCTTTAAAAAATTACAAATAATTTAATATGACATATTATCAAGATTTAAAAAATGCAAAAGAGTATATTAAAAGAGCGGATGGCTATAATGGCAAAATATTTATTCCTAATCTCCAAAAATATATGAATGATGGTGCTACATTATTAGAATTAGGAATGGGACCAGGAACAGATGTAGATTTATTTTCTGAATTTTATCACATAACAGGTTCTGATTATTCTCAAGCTTTTTTGGATATTTATAAAAAGAAAAACCCGAATGCTAAATTATTGTTGTTAGATGCAATTACCATAAAAACGATTCAAAAATTTGATTGTATATATTCCAATAAAGTGCTTCATTTATTCTCAAAAAATGAGTTGATTAAGTCATTAAAAAATCAATTAAAATGTTTAAATCAAAATGGAATTATTCTTCATACTTTTTGGCATGGAGATGGTGAAATGACTCATGGAGGAATAAAGTATATGTATTATAATGAAAAATCAATAATAGATTTAATTCCATCACAATATGAAGTATTGGAAATAAAAAAATATGATGAAATGGATAAAGATGATTCATTTTATGTTGTTTTAAGGAAAATAAATGAAATATAAAATGAGTAAAAATATTGCTGTACGAACAAAAAGTATTGATAAAGCAAAAGAATTTTATTCAGAATTTCTTGGATTTTCAGTAAATGAACATACACAAACAGAGTTAGAATTAGATGCAAACCCAATGACCTTATATGTGATTGATGATAAAAACTCATCTGGTCCAATAATGGAATTATATGTAAATGATTTAGAAAAAGCTAAAAATGAATTAATTTCAAAAGGATGTAAAATTTTAAAGTGGGAAGGACGAGGAAAAGATTGTTATGTTCAAGATCCCTTTGGTGTAATATTTAATATTTGGGAAGAAAAAAAGTAAATTAATAAAAAGGAATTAGAATGACTGAATCTATAATATCAATTATTGCATTAATAATTGGTGTAATTCTAGGTTGGGTATTAAAATCAATATCGACACCTAAGCAATTAGATAATTCTACAGAATTAAAATTATTAAATAAACAATTAATTGAATCTGAAAAGCGAGAAAGTGTTTCAAATACAAAAGTTGAAGAATTCTCAAGACGATATGATGAAGAAAAAAGTCGGTTGGAAAAGATACAATCTGATATGGAAAATAGTTTTAAGGCATTAGCCTCAGATATTGCAAAAGGGAATTCTGAAGTATTTTTAAAAATGGCAAGTGATAAATTTAGTGTTCTCAAAGATTCTTCTGAAAAACATTTAGATGAAAAGAAAAAGTTAATTGATCAAAGTCTTGAAGGAATGAATCTAAAATTAGAAACAATTTCAAAACAATCGACTGAATTAAAAACTTCATTAGAAGAAAATAAAACAGAAACAGAAAAACTGAGAGATACTACTGGGAAATTGAGAGAAATTTTATCTTCTTCTCAAAGAAGAGGTCAATGGGGTGAGCGAATGGTTGAAGATATTCTTAATTTTATTGGATTAGTTGAGCATATAAATTATAAAAAACAAGTAATGGTTGAAACCGGTGAAAAACCCGATTACACATTTTATTTACCCAAAGAAAAAGTCCTAAATATGGATGTGAAATTTCCATTGACCCATTATGAAAAATATATGGATTCAGAAAATGAAAATGAAATGGAAAATGAAAAAATAGCATTTTTGAAAGATGTAAAAAACCATGTGAAGGCCGTTGCATCTCGCACATATATTGACACAGCATCAGGGACATTAGATTATGTGATGTTATTTATACCAAATGAATCCATTTATGGGTTTATTAATAAAGAGAAGCCAGAGCTGATAAATTATGCATTAGAAAATAGAGTATTACTTTGCTCACCACTTACATTATATGCTGTACTTTCATTAATTCATCAAGCAACACGGAATTTTGCAATGGAAGAAAAAGCGACAGAAGTATTAAAATTACTAGAGACATTCCGGGTTCAGTGGCAAAAATATATAGAAAAAATGACTACCTTAGGAAATAGTATTGATTCTGCGAAAAGAAATTATGATCAATTGGTATCTACTCGAACAAATCAATTAGAAAAACCATTAAAAAGAATTGATGAATTATCTCAATCTTATAACCAATTAGAAATTGAGGAATAATAAATTATTTAATCCACTTAAGGGGTGAATCAGGGGTTTTATGATTTCCTTTCGCAACATTATTTCCATGATTAAAAACTAAATACCCATATTTTCCATAATGGGGTACTTTTCTAGCAAGGGGAGTTAATTCATCATAGTGCGTTGAATAAATTACTAATGCAGGAAGACCATTTTCATGTTCAAATGCCCATACAACACTATGTTCAAATGCATCAAATAAGTTGCCATAAATATCTAAAGAGCCATTGATTTTTATATTATTTAATTTTTTGGGTAATACCCCTAAATAAATAACAGGTGCATCAGGAATAGTTGAAGTCGGTGTCAAAATCTGTGGATTATTTGATTCATTAATGTAACCATTAAAAGATTTTACTAGCTTATTCCACTCCTTATTATTTTCTGGAATTATAAAATTAAAGGACGATTCGCTTAGTAAATGTCGAATGGTCATATCTAACTCTTCGGGGTGGAGTTTTCTCATTAAGTGATAATCTGGATCTATTGAAATTTCACTCAATCCATCGGTGTTGATAAATGTAAACTCAGAATTTGAATACATAGTATTATTAATTATATCACCATTATTTTGTATAGTAGTTATTGGAATCCACATTGGTTTAATTTTTTCAGATTGTACAATAAATAATGAATCATTTCTTTCAGTGAGGGTAATTAATGGTACTCCTGGTTGTTTCACCCATGCTTCCTGAAATAATGCTAAATCTTTTCCACTTATTTTTTCAAATGCTTCTATAAAATCAGCCCAAGTTCCATGCCCCCATTGTTCATTTATAATAACAATTTGTAATGCTTTAATAAATGCATCATGTCCTATATATTCTTCAATCATGTGGAAAATCATTGCTACTTTTCCATAACCGATTGAACGGGTAGCCATATCAGTTCTGCGATGAAATTCTGAAGGTGGAAAATCATTACTTTCATTTACATATACTGAAAAATCTTTTAAAATATCTTTTCGGTATTGCTTGCCAGACATTGAACTACGATTTTGTTTATATAGATAATCAGCTTGGTAAGTTGTTAATCCTTCGCACCAGTTTCCATCATCGCCTACATTTACCGAGTTACCCCACCAATTATGTAATACTTCATGTCCAAGAGATGTAAATACTATAAACGGTAAATGAATTACAGACCGACCTAAAACAGTATATGATGGCATTCCGTATCCTGTTGGAAAAAAGTTTTCTACTACTGCAAATTTAGAGAACGGATACGGAGATAACATGTCAGAATACATATCGACATAATCCATACTTTTTTGGATATAATCTGTGGCTAATGAAGAATCCTCTGGGAAAAAGTAAGTATAAAATTCTATACCATTATGAATTTGTTTTTGCACATTCCATTTTGCCGCAGTAATGAATATCCCTTCAACAGGGTGCATTGTTTTAAATTCAGTTGTGATGATTTCTGCTTCATTTGAATTTAACACTTTCCCTTCAGAAACTGCTGACCAACCATCAGGTAAATGTACAGATGTTGTAAAATAAATCAATTCTTCATTTGCCATTGGGTAGTATCCTGCACTTGGAGAAAGGAAAACTCCTTCTTCAGAAATAGTAGCATTAATTTCCATTGCTACTTTTTCACGGCTAAAACTTGCCTCTTCTGTATCTTGAAATAATTTCCCAGCGTAGTTAATTTTTATAGTTGATATAGGTTTATCAAACCATCCTCGCTTAATGGAATATTTTGAAAGTTCATTACCCAAATTTTCTTCTAATATTGAAAATGACTTTTCTTTATCATTAACGAATATAGATTCTACCGTTAGTTTATCAGATAAATTAAAATCCCACGATTTAGAATCAGTTTCAATTACAAATGAATCTATAACTGATAAATCATGTGTATGTGGATTAATTTTTAATATGATATCATGCATTTGAATTTTACTATTTGCAAAAAGTATTGAACAGAATAGTAATATTATTAGTGATTTATTTTTAGTCATCGTTTTCCTTTATTTTTTTCCAATATTTCAAACGGGTGGATTTTATATGGAATTTATTTTGGAATTTGGTCATTCTTCCGCTAATAGCAAATCCAAATACTGTTTATCATAAGTTCCAAAAAATCGGATTATTCCGTTTTTATCTACCAATATTTGTCCGGGTTTGGAATGATAGCCATCTTGCCAAGCCGGCATATCTTCTCCCCTTTCATAAATATCTCTTAATCCAAGAATAGTAAGAGAATATTCTTTGTATTCTGTCCATTTAGCTAATTTATCGGATGTTCTTGATGTATGCACAATCACAAAATCCATTTCATTATTTTTTACTAAATATAAGTCGTCCACACGGGGCAACTGCAATTCGCAACCCAGTCATCCAGGCGACCAAATATATATAAATTTTGGTTTATCATTATTCCAAACACCCTTATCACGCAAAAAATCAATGTCGCGACTGGGGAAAAGACTATCAATAGGTTTTCCTAAATAATCTACCAACGGTTTACGATACCAGCTTTTTTCATAATGGAGTTTTGCAGATTCATAATCATTATTCTGACACGCATCTTGAGCTAATTGAAAATGTAAACCACCATTTAACATTTTAATTACATCATCCTCCGTTGCAATTAAACTGTCGGCTATTTCCCGTGCTTGTTTTCGTTCACCTTTAAGGAATAACACATCTACAAAATCATTCCAATAAATATCATGTCTTTTTACAAATTTATCATCAGCCAGTATCTCCTTAAGTTTTTTTAGGGCAATATCATATTGCTTGTTTTGTTTCAATTCTTCAAGCTCTATTCTGAATAATGCTAATTCCTTTCCAATATACGATTCATTGACTTTGTATAATAATGTTCGTATTTCTTCTTTTTTCCCAAATATGCGAGTGCTGTCAATATTATTTTCAGATTTTTTGTTGCCAAAGCCGAGTGTAACGGTTGCAATGGTTGTCTCTAGAACAGGATCTTTAATAAATCGCATTGAGCAGGATTGCGCGAATAGTAAAAGTCCAACGCCAATGATTAATATTTTTGTTTTTTTCATTAGGATTCTTCTCCGGTAAATATCCTTTGAAAGGTTGAATCTATTATTCCCAAAATTCCCAAAATTGTTTTTTAGATGATATAATTGATTCAATGGTTGTCTCATATTTTTTAACACTTTTATCTCCCCAAAACCCTTCCACGTCTAAAAGCACCTTTCTATTATTATCAAGGATAATGGTTCTGGGCATCACTGCCATTTTTAATTCTTCGAAAAATAATTCTTCCAAAACCACGCCATACTCAAATGTGTAATTATAATCTTCCTGAAATGCTTTGACAGCTTTTAGATGATCAATAGGGTTCAGCATCAAAACAGCGAGTTTTTCTTTTGGATATTTATTTTGAATTTCCTGTATATCAGGAAATGCTTTCAAACATGGATGGCACGCAACATACCAAAAGTCTAAAAGGATGACATCTGCATTAATTTCTGACAATAAATTCTGATTTCCGTCAACAGATGAAAATTCGATGTCTGGGAATGTTTTGCCTATCCAGTTGTGGTATTCGTCAAGCTCAAATTGAGCAAATAAAAAACTCGATTTCAGTGCTATTAAGATAAATATATGTTTCATCAATTCTCTATAATAGAAAAATAACTTATTTTCAAATAAGCTTTGTCCGAATACAAATGAATATAAAAGTGCAATTAATATGAGTTTATTCATTCGATAGCCATATTTTAAACTTTAATAGCCATTTAAACATTTTGATTTCTTTTTGTCAGCCACAATCCCAAAAACGGATCCGTTGGATTTAATTCATCACTTAAAAGGGATTCCATTTTCAATTCTTTGATGAGTTGCGATTTATACGAACTGTTTATGTCAATGTTATTGATCTGTGTTTTTCCCTGGCAAAATTGTTTATAGATGCTGCCTTTATATCTCTTGCGATTTATCTGCTGCCATGTCGTTTCAAAAAATGCATTATTATCATTTAAAATTTTCTTCAGTGCATTATCCACATCATTGACCCTAATCGTTTTATTTTTTTCCAGGAGAGACGAAATAAAAGATTCCTGCATCAGTTTAATCATATAAAAAGGGTGAAATTTGGTAATATCATAAATGCTTTCGATTACCTTTTTATTGAAGACCTTGCCGTCAATTCTAACTGATTTAAGAAATTTTTCTGCTTCCTTTTTGTCGAGAAAACCAATTTTCATCAAACTGGCAAAATTGAAAAAAGCATTTTCTTTTTTTAAAAATATAGTGTTGATCACAGATGTTTGAGAGCCTGCAAACAGATAAACAATGTTTTCATGGGTCTGCATATATGAACGAATTTTTTTAATGAAATTCTGGTCAAATTTTTCTATATCTCCGAATTCATCAAAAAATACAAGCATCTTTTTCTTATGTAACTTTGCGAATGTATTCGCGAAATTAAATGTTTTCTCAATAAACTTATTTTCATCATTCTCTCTAAATATCTCATATCCTATCTTAATGCCCTCAATTTCATAAGACAGCGAAAATTTATCAATGAACGATAAAACAGATTGCTTCACTTCGTTTAAAAAATTAGCAATTCCAACCGACTTATAAATAGCATTTAAATATCTTTCGCACAACTCCTTTATATTTGTTGCTTGAAAAATATCAACTTTTACAATGAGATATTCATTTTTTAACTCGTCCAGAACCTTATTTGCCAAGGTTGTTTTGCCATATCTTCTCGGAGCCATAATTACCGTATGTTGAGAAAAATTGATATAAGATTTTAATATTTCAATCTCTTTTTCTCGTCCAACAACGAGAGAGCTTAAACCGCCTGCATTTAATTTCATGTTTCTTCCTTTTTTGATATTTAGTTACTTAACTAAATAGTTTCATAACTAAATATATTATTAATCTATAATGCTAAACAATAGATTAACTAAACATAATATTTAGTGGAATAACTTAATATTAAAAAGCATTAGTTGCCAATAATGTTTTTTCCATACTTCAATTTCGAAGTGACTCAATCACTTCCCTTATTTTTTTTAAAATCTTTCTCTGCCCCAAATCCTGAACGCCCAAATACGACTTACTGCTTCTGTAAATATGCCAACCACTCATCCCTATTCTCAAAATCTTCCCCATACAGTTTTTTCAAAATCTCCATAGTCTCATTTTTAAAATAATCCGATTTTAAATAATGCGTTAATAGTCTTTCACTGTGTAGAATGATAAATTTTGTTTCTTTCCGTGTTCGATAAATATCATTCATCAGAAAAGCCATCACATTCAAGAAGTGTTCAATATTAGTGCCGTTCAATAATGGGATTAAATGATCTTTGTGTTTCAACACATTCAAGTTTGAAACAGGTGAATTAAGCATTGTTTGAAAAACTTTACTAGCAAAATTAGAATTAAATTCATTTTTTGAGCGAAAGAGATGAAATAATAAATCATAAGATTCGGGGTTATGATTAAAATTAGCTAATATACATATAGCAGGGAGTCTGTTTTCAAAATTAGCATCATTGAGAATTATTTTTTTAGCCTTTTTGAAATCTGACTTTTTATTGTGTTTTTCCAAACCGCTCCATAATTCTCCGAAATGAGTCGTGTCAATTTCCATACCAAACTTTTTCAATGTTTCCGAAAATTCGTCCATAAAATCCATAATACTTTCAAAATCACGATTCAGGTAATCACCATAAGCAGCTAATGCCAGTTGAAATTTTATTGGATATTTATCAAAATATTTATTTATCCAAATCCAATCTTCATTTAATGGGAGTGTGTCTTTAGGTATATCGGTGAATTGTATTAAATCTGAATATTGATGTTCTATTAAAGAAACCGTGACAACCATTTTACCATCCTTAAAATCTGATATTGCAGTAGCTGACGGAAAGCCCACATCATCCAAAACAGAATTGCAGTAAATTTGATTTAATTCAGCCCCATTAGCATATTTTTTCATGGAGTCAGACACCATTTCGATTGTCCATTTTTCCAGTCCAATAAACTCAATAGTAGCCGTTTCTGTTTCAATGACGTTTTGCGAAAAAATCAGATTACTTAACAGAAATGATAAAATTATATATTTTTTCATAACATTTGCACCTTTGCGAAAGTTTGGAACTTCCGCAAAGATAATTTTTTTATTCTCATATTTTCCAATCGTGCGGACACAATACAGTATTTATTTTGGAATTTCATTAATCGTATTTATTTTTGTAATAATGCTCGAATAAAATCAATACATGAGGCGTCATCCCATTTCGCTGCCCCAATTTGCTTAAATACAATTTTACCATTTTTATCTATAATAAATGTTGTGGGTATTCCCCAAGTTCGAAATACTTTTGGACCACCTGTGAATACAAATTCTACACCTGGTATTTTATCAAGCCACCAAGGTTCCTGTAAGTAAAAAGGAAGTGAAAACTGTTTTTCTTTTAAAAAGGTCTTAACTATTTTTGGTTTTTGATCTGAAATAACTAAAAATGAAATATCATCAGTTTTTAAAGAATCATATAATTGTTGAATATTATACAGTTCTGTTACACATGGAGCACACCAAGTTGTCCAAAGATTAATGAAAATCACTTTGTTCTTAAATTGTGAAAGTAAAATTGTATCACCAGCTAATGTAGATAATTCCCATTTATAGTCTGCAATTCCAAAATCAGTATTTTCTGTAATTTTTGGAAATTCGGGGGTTTTCAATTCCTGTGAATTGAGTTGTGCAACCAAAAAAGAAACACATAGGATTATCAAATAATAATTAATATTAATAATTTTAATCTTCCTGTTTTAATGAGGTATTTGTTTTGGTATTTAGCCATTGAGAATATTATTTAATTTGTTGGAATATTTTTACGATACAATTTTAGTGTGGCAAGATAAAAGAGTCCGCTAAGCACAAGCGAGCCCAATGTGCGTAATGAAAATAAATCACCGAAAAACGAGGCAAATAAATCCACACCATCCCCTGGAACGGTTTCCATGCTATTAATCAAATTTTGATCATTAATCATGGTTGGTATCGCCACAAAAATATTTACAATCTCCGATACAAATGCATTTTCACCAAAAATAACCTGAAGCGTAATGCTGAATAAAATGGGCAACCCGATGCCTGCAATCAGAGGGCGATTTCTCACTGTTGCGGAGATTAGCATCAAAAATAAAATAAGCGGACTCATCCAAATCAAGGCGATGACTTGATATACAATCAAATCAAAAAATAAATCTATCATATTGATTTGGCTCAATGTACCAGAAAGAACCTCCCAAATTTCTCCACTAACAATTCGAATAGCAAGTTGTGAATACACCAAATAAATACTTAGCATGGAAATCGTTAAGCCAATGATGCCCACTGCTCCCGCCTTCAACTTGGAAAATAAAATCCAATGATCGCTGACAGGCAAACTTCGAAAATACAAAGTGCTATCATTGGAACGCTCCTTATAAAGGGAATCAGAAAAATAAAACAGACCAATGAACATGACAAATAATTGAATCATGGAAAATCCTGCTAAAATTCCATAACTGTATGGTTTAATGATGGTCATGGGGGATTCAGCCAACTTCTCTTCTATAATTTGTTTTTCCTTAGATAGAAGTTTGCCCATATTTAAGAAATCATCCACATTATAGTTTTCGTTTGTTAAACTCATACTGAACGTAATTTCATCTTTTTTCTCTTGGCTTAATTCCTCTAAATCCATTTCATTTAATAACATTTTATCAACCAATTCTGATTCTATCTTTTGAGATAGTCGATTCATCGGAACCAATGTCAACAATAATAAAAATGAAAATACACCCACAGTCCAGACTGTAACTCGCCTCCATTCCCACCATTCTCGTTTAAGTAAAGTTAATAATTCGCTCATTCTTTTTCTCCCATTATAGCAACAAATATATCTGATATTGATGGTTTACTAATTTGACCATATTTATCAATTTTTGATTTTTCAATATCCTTTAATAAAAAATTTATACTTCCCAATATTTTTTGTTCACTGA
>Ga0209992_10003426_pt1 | contig 13314 bp, 8 predicted proteins | sample 2SBtaG_2_FD_182564 | JGI IMG/M metagenome (GOLD analysis project Ga0209992, IMG submission 182564) | Deep subsurface microbial communities from Kolumbo volcano to uncover new lineages of life (NeLLi) - 2SBTROV12_ACTIVE470 metaG (SPAdes)... | ecosystem: Environmental > Aquatic > Marine > Volcanic... | reverse complement strand
AACAAACTAATACTTTTAAATTAAAAACTCAACAGGTTTTTAACGATAAATTCAAAGGTTTTGAATATAACGTCGGTGATAAAAAATATCGGTTTAACGTGAAGAACGCTGGTGAGATAAAAGAAACTCAAAGCGACATTAATAATTTTGTCAAGAAGTTCTTGAATGAAAATAATGAAATGTCAGATGCTAAAGGTTATCATAAGTCTCTATATACAGCAATGAATCCCGACGCTATTGCTAAGCATTTTTACGAACAAGGTAAAGCTGATGCTATGAAAGAAAGTGTTGCTAAGGCTAAAAACGTAAGTATGGACCCAAGGCAAGCTTTTTCAAACGATAACACAAGTGGACCTAAAGTAAGAGTGCTTAACGATGATACTTCTCCATCTTTTAAATTTAAAATCAAAAACAAATAACTAATTTAAAATTACAAAATTATGTCAATAATTTCAGGTGGTAATTTAAACAGCGTTCCGGCTACACAGAAACAAACGTTCGCTACAAATTACTTAGACTTTACGGGTACTGCGAACTCGTGGGGACAACAATATTTACCAGACCTAATGGAAAAAGAAGCTGAGGTTTTCGGACCGAGAACTATTTCAGGATTTCTTTCACAAGTTGGGGCTGAAGAGGCTATGGCTGCTGATCAAGTAGTATGGTCTGAACAATCAAGGTTACATATATCATATACTGGTAATATGTCAGCACAGAACGTGTTTTCAGTTACTAAAGATATTGATGGTAACGCAATAACAACAACTCATGCTATTAGACTTAACGATACAGTTATAATTGCAAACGCTAACGGTGTTTTCAAAGGTATTGTACAGTTAATTTCTGGTGCTGATATTACAATTGGTACTTACAACGCTGGTAACATAGCTGCTCTTACTGATGCTGATAAAACAACTATATTAGTTTATGGTTCTGAGTATGGTAAAGGTACTGGTTACTACAGTAATGCTTCTGGTCTTACTCCAGACAGTGTAGTTGGTGAAAGACACACAGCTAACGAGCCTAAGTTCAAAACTTTTACTAACAAGCCAATTATCATGAAAGATTTCTACGAAGTGTCAGGTTCTGATACATCTAGAATTGGTTGGGTTGAAGTTTCAACTGAAGGTGGTCAAGCAGGTTACTTGTGGTACTTAAAAGCTGAGGCTGATACTAGAGCTCGTTTTAATGACTACATTGAAATGTCTATGCTAGAAAGTGAAATTGGTGCTGATGGAGCTCATAACATTGGTGGTGGTGGAACTGGTGCTGCTAACTCTGTTGATGCTTACTTACGTACTGACGCTGATGTTGTAGGTACTGAAGGTTTATTTGCTGCTGTTGAAGATAGAGGTAATGTAACTACTGGTGTTACTGGTGTTAACCCTTCTACTGATTTAGCTGAATTTGACGCTATCTTAGCTGAGTTTGACAAGCAAGGTGCTATTGAAGAATACATGATGTTTGTTAACAGAGGCACTAGCTTAGCTATGGACGATATGTTAGCTTCAATGAATTCTTACGGTGCTGGTGGTACATCATACGGTGTATTCAACAACTCTGAAGACATGGCATTAAACTTAGGTTTCACTGGTTTCAGAAGAGGTTCTTATGACTTCTACAAATCTGACTTCAGATACTTAAATGACAAAGCTACAAGAGGTGGTATTAACTCTGCTGCTTCTGCTAATGCAATTAGAGGTGTCATGATTCCTGCTGGTACTTCATCAGTTTATGATCAAACTGTTGGACAAAGCATGAAGAGACCTTTCTTACATGTAAGATATAGAGCTTCACAAACTGATGACCGAAGAATGAAAACTTGGGTTACTGGTTCTGTTGGTGCTGCTACATCTGCTTTAGATGCAATGCAACTACACATGTTATCTGAGAGATGTTTAATCACTCAAGGTGCTAACAACTTCATGTTAATGAAGTAAACTATTTATTAAGGATCGAGGCTTCGGCCTCGACCCTTTATTTTATTAATTTTATTATATATTATATTATGGCAAAAAAACAAAAAACACAAGAGGTAGAGGTGCCTGTTGTTGAAGCACCAGTTGTTGAAACACAAAAACCTAAAAAAGTTGAACCTGCAAAACCAAAGTGGGAAATAAAAGACAGAATGTATCATCTTACTAAAAGTTTAAAACCTCTGTCTTACTCTATAAAATCAGCTAATGTATACTGGTTTGATGAAGAAAAAGGTTATGAAAGAGAATTAAAATATTGTGAAAACCAAAAAACTCCTTTTGTAGACGAAATGAAAGGAGATCAAAGACTTTCTCATATAATTTTTAGAAACGGAACATTATTTGTTCCTAAAAACAAAACTGTTTTACAAAAATTATTGTCTTTGTACCATCCTCATAATGGTAATATTTTTTATGAATGGAAGCCTGAGGCTAAAGCTGCTAGCGATATAGAAACGTTAGAATTAGAAGCCGATGCAATAATAGCCGCTAGGGATATGGATATTGATATGGCAGAAGCAATCATGCGTGTAGAAAAAGGATCTAGCGTATCTAAGTTGAGCTCTAAAGAGCTTAAACGTGATTTACTAGTGTTTGCTAGAAAAAATCCTACTTTATTCTTAGAATTAGCTACTGATGATAATGTTCAACTTAGAAACTTTGGTATTAAAGCTACAGAGCTTGGTATTATTAAATTAAGCTCAGATCAAAGAAACTTTTTATGGGGATCAAACAATAGACCTATAATGACAGTTCCATTTGATGAGCATCCATACACCGCTTTAGCACATTGGTTTAAAACTGATGAAGGTATGGAAATATATTCAAATATAGAAAAAAGATTAAATTAATCAAACTGTAGGAGCGGTCGCTCTACGGGGCGATCGCAAACTACAAAAAATAAAATATGGCAGTAAGTATAAATAATGTATATCAAAAAGTTTTAGCAATAGCTAACAAAGAGCAAAGAGGATATATAACTCCGCAGGAGTTTAACTTATTTGCTAATCAAGCTCAAATGGATATATTTGAGCAGTATTTTTATGATTTAAATCAATTTAGTAGAGTAACAGGCAATGACACTGCTCATGCCGACGTTATAGCTTTGTTAGATGAAAAAATTGATCACTTTGAAAAATATAGAGCTGCCGTTGATATGAGCAATGGTAGTGGCGTTGGTATACTACCTGATTACTATAGAATAGGTAAAGTGTTTTATTACGACACTAACAACAAATATGTTGAAGTAGAAAAAATAAATCAAAATGATATACACCATATTCAAAACTCTCCTTTAACAAGCCCTAGCGTAACAAGGCCTGTTTATGTAAGATTTTCTTCCGCTGGTGACAATCAGTCAAATAGAGAAAGAAGAATACAAGTATACCCTACATCAATAACGTCTAGAGTTCAGTGCAACTACATAGCTAAACCTACTACTGTTAAATGGACTTACACAGTTGTTGTTGGTAAAGCGCTTTACAATGCTAGCGCCGCTGATTTACAAGATTTTGAACTTCATGCTTCTGAAGAAAATAATTTGATAATAAAAATATTAGCTTTAGCCGGCGTGTCAATAAAAGATTCTAGTGTTTATCAAATAGCCGCAGCGGAAGACAATAAAAATATTCAACAAGAAAAACAATAATAAATGGGATTATTAGACAATCAAACTCAAGCTCAGTATCAAGCAGCTACTTTAGGCGCTTATCAATTTACTTCTTTAGAAGATGTTATAAATCAATTTATTATTGCTTATGTTGGTGAAGATAAAATAATACCAAGAGTTAAAAGAACTGATGTTGCTTTTCACGCGCAAAGAGCCTTGCAAGAGTTAAGTTTTGACACTTTTAAATCTACAAAAGCACAAGAAATAGAAATACCTGCAACGTTACAAATGATACTACCACAAGATTATGTTAACTACGTTAAATTAACGTGGAAAGATAGCGCTGGTATAGAACATATAATATATCCTACATCAAAAACATCTAATCCAAAAGCTATAAAGCAAGGAACTGATGGTTCTTACACTTTGAATAGTAATGAATTAGATTTTGAAACAGAGTCAGATACTTGGGCTGCTTATAAAGCTCACACACCTACTACTACTACTGATGATTATGAAGATGATACTGAGTGGGTAAACGAAGGTCAAAGATACGGTATAGACCCTCAACACGCTCAAAACAACGGTTCTTACTATATAGATGAACTTGCTGGGAAAATACATTTTAGCTCTTTTTTAAATGGCAAGACTGTTACTTTAAAATATATAAGTGATAGTTTAGGTACAGACGCTGAAATGCAAGTGCATAAGTTTGCTGAAGAAGCGATGTATAAAACTATAGCATATGCTATAATGTCTACAAGAGCTAATGTACCAGAATACATAGTTCGTAGATTTCAAAAAGATAAATTTGCTGCTACAAGAAAAGCAAAATTAAGATTATCAAATTTAAAATTAGAAGAATTAACTCAAATACTTAGAGGTAAATCTAAGCATATAAAACACTAACATATGCCAGAAATTAAGCATGTTTTTAGTCAAGGTAAAATGAACAAAGACCTTGATGAAAGACTAATTCCTAATGGACAATACACAGACGCAAATAATATTCAAGTATCAACATCAGACGCTGATGACGTTGGTACTGTGCAAAGTTTATTAGGTAATAGCGCGATACCTGTTTCTGGTGCTACAACTATATCTTCGTCTGGCTTTTGTGTAGGTTCTATAGCAGACGAATCAAACAATACCGCTTACTGGTTAATTGCTCACAACACTGACTGGGTTGCTGCAGCTCCAGCTTCTATTCTTACTTACAAAGACGCTATATACAAAAGCGTATACAATGCAACCGCAGACACACATGCTGTAACTCCTGTTTTTATAGATTTTTGGTTAGAAAAACATCCAACTCCATCTGCTTGGGTTTCTGGTAGTTTTTCTGGAACAAGCTTTGATTTTGGTGCTAACTCTACTGACAATCTTTCAGTAGGCATGTATATTAAGTTTGAAAAAGGAGCAAGCTCTACTTATAGAAAAATAACTGACATAACAGGCACTACTATAACTTGGGATAGCACCTATACTTTTGCTGGTGGATTTGGTCCTTCATGGGTAGAGTTTTCTTGGCAAGTTCCAAACGTTTACAACACTTTTGCTATTGCTGATAGCCCGCAGTTTAAAAAAAGAGTTTTAAGGTTTGATAAAAATAAATTAATAACTGGTTTAAATATTATTGACGACTTGTTGTTTTGGACTGACAACAACACAGAGCCTAAAAAAATAAATTTAACTAGAGCTTTAGCTGGAACAGACTCTTCTAACTTAAACAAATCAACCAAGTTGATTGTAAACAGTGTAGACGCTGGTTATTACAAAGAGTCTGATATAACAGTTATAAAACAAAATCCTACAACCGCGCCTATATTACATTTAAATACTTTAGTAAGATCTGGTACAATCTCAACAACAACAAGCTTTAATTTTGATGGAAAAGTAGTTGGTGATATAATTGAAATTACTACCGGATCTGCCACAAGCTATAAGTCAAACGATAATGTGTTGTTTGGTAATAACATTACTCCTTCTACTAACGAGTTTCATGTAAGAACTAGGGTTAGAAGTGTTGATGATACTACTGTTAGTTTGTCTATTTTAAGCCTACAAGGCACTCCTAGTGGTACTAAGACTTACAATTTAATCCTTGAAGATGTTTCTAAAAACTTGTTTGAAGAAAAGTTTGTTAGATTTGCTGTAAGGTGGAAATATGCAGATGGAGAATATTCTACAATATCACCATTTTCAGAGTTAGCTTTTGCGCCTGCAGAAGAGTTTAAGTACGAAACTATTGAAGGGTACAATAAAGCAATGGTAAATCAAGTGAAAGAAGTTGTTATTAAAGATTTTATACCTGTTGACATATCTGAAGAGGTTGTTCAAATAGATATACTTTATAAAGAGTCAAACTCACCAATTATATATACTGTAGATAATATAAGAAAAACAGATATTGTTATAAATGGCGCTAATAACGCTTGGAATACTACAAACGAAAGTCTTAGTTTTCAAGGTAAGTATACAATAACTTCAGAAAATATATATGCTGCAATACCTTCAAATCAAATATTAAGACATTTTGATAACGTACCTAGAAGAGCGTTAGCTCAAAGCGTGAGCGGTAATAGACTAATTTATGGAAATTATTTACAGAATTATAATGTAGAAGATTTTTCAGGTGGCACCGTGAAGTTGCAAGTAGATGCTTTATTAAGCCCTAGGTTAAACGAATCAGTGCAAATGTTAGCAAATCACTTGGTAACTCCGTTTAATAGTTCTACAGGAAACTCTGTTGACGGTTGGAGTTTTGATGCGTCATGGCAGTTAATAAGTTATTACACATATTGGTTTTTAGGTGGTGGTTTTGAACCTACTGGTAGTAGTGGTGTAACTCAGTTTCATAAAATATACCAAAACTTAACTTTTAAAAATAATTCTACATACAAAGTAAAGTTTAAAGTAGATAATTATCAACAAGGTACTTTAAGAATACAATTAATTGCGCCAAATTATTACGCACAAAGAGATGTTAGCGCAAACGGTGATCACGAGTTAACGTTTACATTAGACACTGCAAATACAAATGCTGTTAACGTATTTTTTAATAATGGAAAAACTTTTAATTTACAGTCTTTATCTTCTACAAACAATTGGAAAGGTCAAATATCAGATTTTAGTTGCAAAGAGGTTTTTGAATCTACAAAAAAATCTATAAAATCACAAAGAAATTACCAAATAGGCGTTGTCTATGCAGATGAATTTGGTAGACAAACACCAGTTTTAACTGATGAAACAGCATCGTTAAAAGTTCCTAAATTAGACTCTGTAAGCCAAAACTCAATAAAAGTAAAGTTAAATAACCAGCCGCCTGTTAATTGGGCACACTCTTTTAAGTTTTTTATAAAAGAAACTTCTTCTGAATACTATAATTTAGCTATGGATAGAATATACAAATCATTAGATGATAATGTTTGGGTTTCTTTTCCATCGTCTGAAAGAAATAAAGTTGACGAAGAAACTTATTTAGTTTTGAAAAAGCAAATAGACTCAGATTTTCCTGTTCTTGACGAGTCAGCTACTTATAAAGTTTTAGCTATTGAAAACGAAGCGCCTGAGTTTATAAGGTTAGATAGAAATAGCTTAGGTATTGCTACTGGGTTAAACACTACTGGTGGTATAAACACGTTGTTTGGAGATACTAACTATAGACCTACAGATGATCAAAAAGTTATAGCTGTTAAAAAAGACGTTTGGCTTAACAATGATGACGGGGCACCACTAGATGATATAAATGATTTAGTTGTAAGATTTAAAGATGGTGTTACTCTTTCAGATTATTACAGCGTAGATTTATTATCTGTAAAAGAAATAAATGGAACTGATTATTACTTTTTTCACTTAAACCAACCTATAAGCGATTATGACGCTAGCTGGATAATGACTGGAACTAACTTAAACTCTAGCGTTTCTTTTACTGTTTTTGAAGAAAAAGACAAACTAAAGCCAGAATTTAAAGGTAAGTTTTTTGTAAAACTTTTACTTGATGACAACTTAAGAGATTTTGTTTTATCACAAGCTTTATTAGCAGAAGACAATGTAGGTATAGTTGCTAGAACAGAAGCTTGGTATGCTTCTGATGATGGCGCTGTAGGTGCTGGAAATGGCACTGCCACAAGATACCAAAAAGACACTACAAATGTTTTAGTTCAAACTACAGTTACTAACGACGCTCCATTTGATGGTAGTGATGATTATGATAATTCTGGTGATAGCTCATATTCTCCTTCTAGAGGTACTATGTATTATGGACATCCTAGTTTAAATCCTGGAAAACTTACCTTTAGACTTTCAGAAGAAGCTTTAATAAAATGGGTTAGAATATTAAAATTTAAACTATACGGCTCTTGGTCTTTAGATGAAAACACAACTCCTTTAAACGATACTTCTGCAACAAGAAAAAACTTTTTTATAGACAGGGTTTCTTATATTGGTGTACAGCCATTAGATAAAAATTTACCAGCAGATGGTGAGTTTAGAGCACCAGGTTATTGGAGTCACAAGCTTAACAAGGCTTTTCCAGGTACTGCTAGATATGGTAGAGGTATATTTAAAGCAGACGGTACAGAAAAAAAGTTTAATAACTGGCAAATTGACAATTGGTTTACTCCTGGTAAATATTACATGGAGCTTTCTTACGCTAAGATATGGGCAGATAGTAAAACTCAAAACGTTCTAGGAACTCAAATAGATAATACTTCGTCTTGGTCTGATGCTTGGGCTGTTGGCCAAACAACAAACTCAAACCATGTTAACGAGCAAGAGTTTGTTAAAAAACTAAAAGTTGGTAGTAAGTTTAGATTTAGCAGTGATGTTAGTGAGAAAACTTATAAAATAACAAAAATAAGACAAGAAAGAAGATGGAATCACACGGCATATCCTGAGTATGTTGATTCAAACGGTAACAGCTTTATTGTAGCGCAAAGTGAAAATGGTGATTTTCTCAGAATGGGTGAGATGCATGGTGGTCTTGACCAAGAAGTTACTTTTGATCCTTCTGAAACTTTTAATTTAAACACTAGAGTTATTACTACACAAAGTATATTTAGCGGCTCGCATAATTCGCGCGTAGCTTTAAATGATGAAAAAGATAGATTTGGGCTTGCAACAAATAGAAGGTTAACTTGGACTATAGAGATAGAAGAAGCGCCAGGTTTTGATGGTAATTACGATCCTTTAAACAGAACATCAAGCACAAGCTCTACACTAATGGACGAAGACACGCCTCAATTTATAGAGTTTGTAGAGCCTTCTTTAGACGAGAAAAATCAATTAACTTCAAGCAACCCAGCTATATTTGAAACACAGCCAAAAACAGACGAAGGTTTAGATATTTATTACGAAGCTAGTGATTTTATAAGTGTTGGAAATCACACTGTATTTCATGAATTACCTTGGTTTAATTGTTATAGTTTTGGTAATGGTGTAGAGTCTAATAGAATCAAAGATGATTTTAACCAAGTTATAATAGATAAAAATCCTAGAGCTTCTACAACTTTACAAGGTGAATACGAAGAAGAAAGAAGAAAATATGGTTTAATATACTCTGGAATATACAACTCTACAAGTGGCGTTAACGAAACAAACCAGTTTATTGCTGCGGAAAAAATTACAAAAGATATAAATCCAGAATATGGTAGTATACAAAAAATACACGCAAGAAATTCTGACTTATTAACTCTTTGCGAAGACAAAATTTTAAGAATACAAGCTAACAAAGACGCTTTGTTTAACGCCGATGGAAACATAAACGTAACAGCTAGCTCAAACGTTTTAGGACAGACAATACCTTTTGCTGGTGATTATGGTATTTCTAAAAACCCAGAATCTTTTGCTACGCAAAACTATAGAGCTTATTTTACAGATAAACAAAGAGGTGTAGTGCTTAGATTGTCAATGGATGGTTTAACACCTATATCAGACGCTGGTATGGGCGATTGGTTTAAAGATAATTTAAAACCTTCTACAACTATACTTGGTACTTACGATAATAGCAAAAAGGAATACAATGTAACTTTAAAAGGAAGTTCTAATTATACTGTTAGCTATAAAGAAAACGTAAAAGGCTGGACAAGTTTTAAATCTTACATACCAGAGCAAGGCGTTAGTGTAGCAAACAATTATTATACAGTTGCTCCTGAAAGTGGTAATTTAAAAATATGGTGGCACCACAAAAATACAACTAGAAATAATTTTTACGGAACACAATACGATTCTGATGTTACGTTTGTTTTTAACGAACAACCAAGCGTAATAAAAACTTTTAAAACGTTAAATTACGAGGGTACTCAGGCTAGAGTTGAAGCAAACACAAACACAACTGAAGGCGAGTATTACAATTTAACTGCTCAAACAGGTTGGTATGCAGAAGATGTTTCAACAGACAAACAAAGTGGGCAAGTTAATGAGTTTGTAGAAAAAGAAGGTAAATGGTTTAACTTTATAAAAGGCGATACTACATCATTAAGTAATCTAGACACAGCGGAATTCAACGTTCAAGGCTTAGGAGTTATATCGTCTCATACAACAGCAAATTAATATGGCATTATCAATAAATTTAAATAGTATTGTAAACGTAGACGCAAACCATACAGTTTCTATATCTGCTGGAGCTGGTGTTACTGCAACTACTACTACAACTGACTTTTTGTCTAGTACAAACTATGTTTTAACGCCTAATAGTGGTGTTCAAGCTACTGTTGCTACTATAACTTTTACAGCGTCAAGTGGTTATTATTATTTTAAAGAGCCAAGACACAATATTAGAACTTCTAGCAGCACTGCTTACGATATAACAGAAACTGTAACAAAAGATTCTAGCAATAGAATAACATCTAAGGTTTTTGTTATAAAATACACTAACACTGTTAATTCGTTTGGAGATGTTATAATATTTGATCACAGCACTAAAGCGCTACCTGCTACTACTAATGTTCACAACAATACTCTTGTAGAAATAAAATCTTTTGAACTTGATACTAGTGATATAGTTTCAACTGGTGCTACTAGAAGTTTTATAGTTAAAGGTGATGCTACAGCAAAGTTTAATTTAAAAATAACTAAAGATAATCCTAGCGGCTCTGATACTACTTATGACTTTACAACAAACACATTTACCGCTTCAGCTACAGAATTAACTAATCAAGAAATAGATGATACTGGTGAATTTATAGGTTTTATTACGTTTCCAAACATAAGTGTTGACGATACTTATACTGTAGAGTTATCACCAAGCCTTGCAAAAGGAACAACGCTAAACAGCAGTATTCAAGATACTACTAACGAAAACTTACATACGCTTACTATAAATCAATACAAAATAATAACAATAACTATTGCTTTATCATCTACATCGTATTCTGGTTCTTACAATACATTACCAAGCAATATAACTATTACTGGAGAAAGAAACTCTACTCAAAGATTGTTGAAGAGTTTTTCTTATGACTTGTCTCTTTCTGCTAATTCCTTTACTTTTGCAAGAGGTTACACTACAAACGTAGCTGGTATGCACCCATTAGATATTAGATCTAGCATTGTAAAAGTTAAAAATGGAAATCAAACAGCTAGCACTACAGTTGCTTTTGATGACGTTTCTAAATTAGCTGTTGGTATGTTAATGACTGGTACAGGTGTGACTGGTAGTCCTAGAGTAGTTTCAATAGATTTTGTAGCAAACACTATAGTTGTAAGCGTTACTCAAAACGCTCAAGGTGACGGCGGTATGGCAGACGATGCTAACATTACTTTTACCTACGGTGGTTCTGAAATTAGCAAATTAATTAGTGGTTGTGAGTTTGATTTAGTTGGTATAGAAGAGACAACCAGTGGTTATTTTTTAAATGCAGTTACACTAGCAGACGTTACAACTCTTGTTGATGGAGCTGTAAGTAGCAGTGCTACTGTTGACGTTGATAGCACAGCTGGTATAAAAGCTGGTAGCACTACAACAGTAAGTGGTAGAGGTATAAACTCAGCAGCTAGCGCAATATCTGTAAGCAGTGTTACAGACGCTGATACATTAGTGCTTTCAGCTGCGCAAACTTTAGATGATAACACACCGCTAACATTTACCGGTAGTAGTAGAAACGCAACGTTAGCTTTTGATCTTGCTATAACTAATTTTGGAATACAAGACCACACGTTAACAATTAACTTAGATAGTATTTTAACAGTATCATAACATGGCAACAATAACAATAACAATAGGTAATAGCTTAAACGACTCGTTAAGTGTTGGTGACACTGCTTATTACGTGTCTCTAGCTTCGTCTGGCGGGTTTTCTTCTAGTAGTGGTAGTATAACACAATTAGGTAATGTAGACGCTATAAATGCATCTACAAACACAATAACAGTAGACGTTGGTGGAACAACAATAAGCGCTGATGCTTTAGACAATAAAATGTTATTATTTTCTAAAGATGCCGCTGTTAACACTTCTGGTTTATCTGGTTATTATGCTAGCGTTAAAATGAAAAATAATTCAACTACAGAGTCTGAACTTTTTGCAGTTAGTTCTGAAGTTGTACAAAGTAGTAAATAATACACAAAAAGTGTAATTATAAATAAGTATAAATAAAAAATAAATATTATGCCAGTAGGTAAAAAGAAAAGTCCGGCAAAATTTATAGGAGCAGCAGCGATAGGTTTAGGCGTTATACAAGGCGCTACAAGCATTATTGGTGCTAGACAAGAAAGAAAAAGATTAAGAAGAGAAAATGAAAGAGCCCAAAAACAATACGAAGGCTTTAGAAAAGATTTACAATCTTTAGAAATAACAAATCCTTACGCTGACTTACCAACAACTTTTGAAAATACATATGAAGATTTAACGGTTAACCAACAGCAAGCACAGTTTCAAGCACAGCAAGGTGTTCAAGCTAGAGCTAATTTATTAGCTAATCTTAGAGCTGCTGCTGGTGGTAGTGGGATTGCTGGTTTAGCACAATCTTTAGCTAATCAACAACAACTGCAAACACAGCAAATATCTGCTGGTATAGGGCAGCAAGAAGCGGCTAACCAAAGACTACGTGCTCAAGGCGCTATGCGTGTTCAAAGCGCGGAGCAACAAGCTAGAAGAACTATTGCTGGGGGAGAGTATGTAAGACAGCAAAATGAAAATAAAAGACAAGTAGATTTAATGAACTTAAAAGCTGGTAGACAACAAGCGCAAAGAGATTTTAGAGCTAGTATGTCAGCACAAAAGCAAGCAATGATGGGTGGTGTTGGACAAATTTTAGGCGCTGGTATACAAGGTTTTGCTGCCGGTGGAGGGTTTACAGAAGGTGGATTTAGCTTTGATACTTTGTTTGGTAGAGAAGCAGCTCCAGCTTTAACCTCAAATGTTCCTAGCACTACTTTACAAAGAGGTAGTGTTTCTGGTTTAAACTACGTGGCCCCAACAACTCCTCGTTTTTCAACAAGTGGTGTTAGTTCTTTTGGATTTTCTCAGCAAACAGGACAGTTTGATCCAAATAGATTTAATAATTTAACAATAACTGGATAAATATGGCAATAGATTTTTATAAATTAGGAAGACAATCAGGCGCTACTACGCCTAAAGGACAACAAAGTGGTTTTGAATCATTAGTAAGTAGTGCAACTAAACCGCTAGAAGACATGATAAAAACTAGTAAAGTTGCTACGGCAGCTTTATCTGCTGCTATGCCAGCTGGTGTGCCTATTGACAAAGTGCCTGAACAACTAAGGGGTAA
>Ga0209992_10003422_pt1 | contig 13323 bp, 7 predicted proteins | sample 2SBtaG_2_FD_182564 | JGI IMG/M metagenome (GOLD analysis project Ga0209992, IMG submission 182564) | Deep subsurface microbial communities from Kolumbo volcano to uncover new lineages of life (NeLLi) - 2SBTROV12_ACTIVE470 metaG (SPAdes)... | ecosystem: Environmental > Aquatic > Marine > Volcanic... | reverse complement strand
AGGATGTCGTTCGGCACGTTGTTGATGACCCCCCCGTCCACGTACCGCTCGTCGCCCAGCGTGGTCGGCGTGAAGGGGGGCAGCGAGCCGCTGGCGCGCACCCCGAAGCCGAGCGTGCCGCTTCGGATGGTGCGCTGGGCCTTGTGGTGCAGCTCGGTGACCACCGGGAACAGGGGCACCGCCAGGTTCTCCAAGCGCACCGAGCCGAGCTCGGTGTCGACCCAGCGTCGCAAGAACTCGCCGCTGAGCCAGCCGCGCGTGCCGGCGCGCTCCAGGCCGCGGACGTGGTCGAGGAGCTGGGCCAGGCCATCGAGTCCCCGGGCACAATAGAACGCGCCCACGGTCGTTCCGACGCTCGCGCCGCTGACCATGTCGATGGGCACACCGCGCGCTTCGATGGCCTCCAAGAGCGCCAGGTGAGCGAAGCCGAGCGCGGCGCCGCCGCCGAGGGCGAGTCCCACGCGGCGGTCGCTCACAGCGCGGGCAAGTCGCTGCACGTGGGCTCGGTGCTCCGGTGGGCACGGCCCGCCACGACGTGCGGCCTCGAGCACCGATCGCGGGAGACGCACGGCGCCACGTGCGACCCGGCGGGTCGCCAGGAGCTGGTCGGCCTGGGCGGGGTCGGGCACGACGGCGATCACCAGGAGCGGTGCGCTGGTCTCCGAGATGTCGTCCGGGACCTCGTCGCCGGGCTCCAACAACAGCGCGATCTTGTGCACGTGCCCCTTGAGCGCGTCGGTCAGGGCGCGGCGCGGTCGCGCCACGAGCACGAAGTCGGTGTCGGCGCCGTGCAGCTGCTCCCCGGCGTCGACCAGGGTCTGGCCGGCGTCGTCGGACGACACGGTCTTCCAGGACCCGGTCATCACCGTGCCCTCACCCTCGTGCACCACGGTGACGCCGTCGTCGAAGTCGCTGCGGAGGGCCTGCGCGAGCCAGCAGGTCAGGGTGTGCACGGGGTGGTCGGAGCCGCCCGTCAGCAGCACCACCTCCGCGGGATCCGAGAGGATCGCGGGCACGGCGCGCTCGGGAGGGAGCAGATCCCGTCGTGCCTGGATCACGGCGCGGCGGAAGGAGTCGGAGACCTCGAGGAGCTGCTGGTAGCGCTGTGGCTCGAGGCACAACAACCGGGTGGGCTCCAGGGTCACGACGTCGTAGGGCGAGCGTTCGTTGGTGATGACCTCGACGTCGCCGACGACCTGGTCGGGTCCGGGGCAGTCCAGCGCGTCCCACGCGTCGGTGCCGACCGGTTGGTACGACGGGCCACGCGGCAGCCGCCGCTGGAGTCGCCCCCGCACGACGATCGCGATGCGACCGGGGTGCTCGCCTCGGGCCCAGATCACCCGGCCAGCGGGCAGATCGGCCTCGAGATCGCCCTTGCTCGGCTCGAACCACGCCCCCTCGAACATGCTCCACAGCAGGCGGGTGGGCACGTGGCGGAGGCACGAGTTGCGACGCACGGCGCTCGCGAGGCGCGGCATGAGGCGGTGGAGCGCCGCGAGCCTCGTGAGCATCCGTCCGATGGTGCTCGGCCGCCGTTCCGCCAGCTCGCGCAGGTGGTCGAGTCGGAGCAGGTGCAAGCGGCAGTCCCGCTCGGCGCTGGCGCCGGAGGTGTGGTTGCCGGTCAGGCAGTCTTCGCCGAAGAGGCTTCGAGGTCCAAGCGCATAGCTGATCGGGGCCCTTCGGAGCTCCGGGCGGTGGGTGATGGCGACGAGGCCCCACTCCACCAGGTAGAGGCCCTGGCTCGGGCGCTCGATGTGGGTGATGCGGTCGCCGCCCTCCACGTCGACCCGCCGCATGCACGCCTCGAGCATGGGGTAGTCCGCGTCCTCGAGATCCTTGCGCAGGTCCCAGCAGTTGCGCAGCAGCGACAGTCGGTGTCGTCTCGCGTCCTCGGCACTCACTCGCTCTCCCGCCCTGCCTCGGCCGATCCTGTCACAAGGCCAGTCCGAAGACCAGGAACACGGCGCCCGCCTCCGTGCCTGCCGACCCGTCCCGGTGCGCGCCGACGGCGAGGTCGCCGGTGGCATCGTCGTCCAGCAAGCCGCCGGCCAGGGCCTGGCCAGCGTACGCGCCGCCATCTCCGTGGAGCACCAGGGCGGCCGCGTCCTCCAGCGATGTGCTGCCCTCCACCGGACCCGACACCAGCCAGATCGTGCCGGAGCCGGCGCCGTTCTCGTCGGCGTCGGGGCTGCCCACGGCGAGGTCGGGCAGGCCATCCCCCGACTGGTCGGGCACCACGGCGAGGCTGCTGCCCGCGTAGCTGTAGGCGCGCTGGCCGAGCAGCGTCGCGTCGGCCGCGCTCAGGTAGTAGGCGCCATCGGTCGGCCCGTGGAACACGTAGACGGCCCCGGCGTCGGCTTCACCCTCGTCGGCGCCGGGCGCGCCGGCCAGCACGTCCGCGTAGCCGTCGCCGTTCAGGTCGCCACCGGCCAGTCCCCATCCGGCGCCGTCACCGGCCACGCCGGCGAGCTTCAGGTCGGCATCCGAGGCGAGGACCGCGGTGCCGTAGCTGGCGCCGAAGCGGTACACGGCGCCAGCGTCGTCCCCGCCCGCTCGGTGGGCGGGCGCTCCCACGAGCAGCTCGGCGAGGCCGTCGCCGTCGGTGTCGGGCAGGCCGACCACCGCGGCGCCGAAGGCATCGTCGTCGTCCTCCGCCGTGATGGTGACGAGCGCGTCACCGGGCGTCGTACCCCCCTCGATGATCTGGACCTCCCCTCCGTGGCCAGCCGTGGGCGCGCCGACGACGAGCTCCGCGTAGCCGTCGCTGGTGCCGTCCGACACCAAGGCCACCGCCGAGCCGAGCTCTCCGGTCCCGGACCACGACGCGTCGGCGTCGCTCAGCCGCTCCGCCGTCGGCGGACCCAGCAGGAGGTACGCGCTGGCTGCGCCAGGCGCTCCGATCAGCACGTCGTGCAGACCGTCCCCGTCGACGTCCGCCCCCGACGCCACCGCGGCGCCTGCAGCGCCGTCCTCCTCGACGCCGCGGTGCGTGCTCCCGCGGTCGGCGAGGTCGCCGCCGTCGTCGACCGGGCCGCGGAGCGTGTAGATGCCCCCGACGTCGCCGGTGGCGCCGTCGTCGAGGTCGTCCGCGCCGACGATCAGGTCGGCGTCGCCGTCGCCGTTCACCTCACCGGTGGCCAGCGCACTCCCGGCGCGGGTGTGGCTGGCCTCTCCGAGCAGGGTCTCGTCGGCGGCCTCCGAGAGCACGAGCTCGCCGGCGAGGGCGCAGCCGTTCAGGGTGCCGTCGCAGTCGTTGTCGACCCCGTCGTTGCACTGTTCGTCCTCGTCGGGGTTGGCGTCGGGGTGATCGTCGTCGCAGTCTCCGCCCTGCTCCGTCCAGTCGGGTCCGGGTTCGCCGCACGAGGTCGTGGCCGTGGCGTCTTCGCCGAAGCCGTCGTCGTCCCGGTCCTGGTACCAGGTGGAGCCCCCCTCCACGTCGCCGTCGTCCACGACGCCGTCGCAGTCCTGGTCGCGTCCGTCGCAGGTCTCCTCGGCGCCTGGGTGCACGTCGGCCGCCTCGTCGTCGCAGTCACCGAGGTCGGCGGCGAAGCCGTCGCGCACCTCACACGCCTCGATCGTGCTCTCGGTGGTGCCCCAGCCGTCGCCGTCGGCGTCGCGGTACCAGGTGAGCTCACCCTGCGCGCCCGCCTCGTCCGTCTCGCCGTCGCAGTCGTTGTCGAGGCCGTCGCAACGCTCGGTGGCCTCGGGGTGCGCCAGGGGGTTGTCGTCGTCGCAGTCGTCGGCGTAGTAGCCGTCGTCGTCGGCGTCCCCCGTGTCCACGCCACCCTCGACGCTGACCGGAGCGCAGGCCAGCCACCACGCGAACATGCAGCCTCCTCGAACGCAGACCATACTCGGGCGACGAGGAGGTACCGCATGATCCTGAGCTGGTCCGTGGCGCTCGCGCTGGAGCCGATGAACCTGGACGCTGGCGTGGCCGTCGACGGCTACGACGTGGTGGCCTACTTCGAGGACGCGGTCGCCACGGCCGGCAGCCCGGACCACGTGTCGCTGTACGGGGGCGCCACGTGGCGCTTTGCGAGCGCGGAACACCGGGCGGTGTTCGAGGCGGAGCCAGAGCGCTTCGTGCCACGCTTTGGCGGCTACTGTGCCTGGGCGGTGAGCCAGGGGCGGACGGCGGACATCGATCCGACCGCCTGGACGGTGGTGGAGGGGGCGCTGTACCTGAACTACTCGCCCGACATCCAGGCCAAGTGGCGGGCCGACACGGAGGCGCACATCGCGCTCGGCGAGGCCAACTGGCCGAAGCTCCTCGCCGGCGAGTTGCCGGCGAAGTGAGTCATGGTTCGCGCCCCCGGATCCAGACGCGGTCGGGCGCCGCCAGCACGGATGGGTCCTCCAGGGGGTCCTCCGACACGAGCATCAAGCTCGCGTCCTTGCCCACCTCGACGGACCCGAGGTGCTCCAGTCCCCAGAAGCTCGCGGGGGCGGTGGTGCCCATCGCCAGGATCTCGGCGGGGGAGAAGCCAGCCTCGGCCAACAGTGCGAGCTCCTGGTCGTCCACACCCGCGGTCGACGTGTTCCCGAAGTCGGTGCCGTAGAGCACGACCGCGCCGCGTGCGTGCAGCTCGGCGAGGTTTTCTCGGGCGGCCGCCGAACCCCCGAACGCGCGGAGGGTGGAGATGACGGCGCGCTCGGACCAGAGGGCGCACGACTGGGCACCGAGCGGCTCGGTCGGTGTGTGGGCGAGCACGTCGGCGCCTGCCTGCGCGGCTCGGAGCGCGCTCTCGTCGCCCAGCGCATGGCTCGCCACCGGCAGATCGACGGCGTGCGCAGCAGCGACGGTGGCCGCCAGGGTGTCGTCGTCCAGCACCGGCTCCGAGGTGACCGGGAGCTTCACCAGCCGTGCCCCCGCGCCGACCAGGTCGGCGACCGCCTGCTCGGCACCGGCGGCGTCCGAGACCTCCAGGCCGTAGCCGGCGGCACCCCATCCCTGCGTCGGGTAGCCCTGTTCTGCGGTGATCATCGGGCCGGACGCGAGGACCTCCAGGTCGTCGGGCAGGGTGTCGAGGAAGCTCACCGGGGAGGCGAGGTCCACGGCGGCCGCGATCCCGCCGCGAGCCATGTCGGCGGCGCGGGGGAGGTAGGCGAGGTGCACGTGGCTGTCGATGAAGGCTGGGGCGAGGTAGTGCCCGTCGCCGGCGACCTCCGTGGCACCCGACGCGTCCAGATCCGAACCGAGCGCCACGATGCTGCCGCCGGCGAGCTCGATGTCGACAGGGTCGGTGGTTCCGGGCAGCAAGACCTCGCGCAGCACGACGTGCGGTGTGTCCAGGGATCGCGTCGCCGCCGTCGGGGACGGCGTCGAGGCGCAAGCGAGCAGGGCCAACAGGATCGTCATGCACCTCCTTCGTGACGGCGACCCGAAGGGATCACCTGCCAGGCCCTGGACGCGTCAAGGGGGCCCAGGTCGTAGAATGGCCTGGGAAAAGGCAGGAAGACATCCCAAACCAGCTCGCCGACGGCCGCTACACGCTCGGGGACGTGCTCGGCACGGGTGCGTGTGCCACGGTGTACCGGGCCCAGGACACCATGCTGGGCGTCCAACGAGCGGTGAAGATCATCGCGGCCACGGGCTCTGCTCGGCACAAGCAGCTCGCCGAGCGGCTCGTCATCGAGGCGCGCGCGATGGCTCGGCTCAGCCACCCGAACATCCTCCGGGTGTACGACATCGGCGTCGACGGCGCGTTCCACTACGTCGTCATGGATCTGGCCGTGGGCGGCTCGCTCGGGCAGCTGGTGGACGTCCGCGGCGCGCTGGCTCCTCAGCTGGCCCTTCGCTACTGCGTGCAGGTGCTGAGCGCGTTGGCGGCCGCCCACGCGCAGGGCGTCATCCACCGCGACGTGAAGCCCCAGAACATCCTGCTGTCCGAGAGCCACGCCGCCCTGCTCGCGGACTTCGGCATCGCGATGCTCGCGAACGACGACGCGTTGCGCTCCACGCGCACGAACGTGGGCATGGGGTCGTTCGCCTACATGGCGCCCGAACAGCGCGTGAACGCGCGGCATGTCGCGCCGTCGGCGGATCTGTACGGCGTGGCCTGCACCTTGTACAACCTCCTCACGGGGGCGTCGCCGATCGACCTGTTCGCGGTGACCGACCGGGCGAGCGATCGGTGGCAGGGGCTGCCGAACGACCTCATCGACATCCTGCAGCAGGCGCTCCGCTACGACCCGAGCGAGCGCTACCAGGACGCACGGGCCATGGCGGCCGACATGCGGGTGGCGCTCGAGGGCGCGTCGAGCACGCCGCTGGCAGCCTTCGACCCCCTCGACCCGCACAACTTCCCCGAGCCCAGCAAGCGCTTCGTCACGGCCGAGCACCGCATCGTGATGCCGCGGCGCGAGGAGCTCCCAGGGCCACCCGCGGCCGAGTTCAAGAAGTCGTTGACCTTCCTCGACGTCGCCGAGGCCGTGGCCTACCCGACGTTGGTCGCTCCGGGCGCGGCACGGGGGGACACTGCCTTCCTCGCGCCGCCCGCGGACGAGCCGGCCTCGGCGCCCGCCGGCGTCGATCCGCCCATCGACGTTGCCGCCTGGCAGGAGTCGCCACCCGGGGACGACCCGGGCCCGGGCATGGCGCGGTGGCTGGTGGCGGTCATGGTCCTCGTCAGTGTGGGCGCGGCCGCCGTGTCGATCTGGAACCCGCAGCGGCAGCTCCCGGCCGCGGACGAAGCTCCACCGTCAGCCACCCCGGTGCCCTCCGTGGCGCTGGTCGACCTGCCCGAAACACCCACCGATCCGGGAGCCGACGGAGTCTCCGAGGCGCTGCCCGACGTGCCACCCCCCGAGGCGCTCGTCGAGCCTGCGCGCAGGCCCGAGGCCGGGCCGGAACCGCTGCCGACCGCCGAGCACGAGGCCCCAGCCGCCGAGCCCGCAGGAGCGGTGCCCTCGGAACCACCGTCGGCTGCGCCCGCGCCGAGCTCGGAGGCGTCGCTCCTAGACCCGCCTTTCGGGGCCTGGGGTGGCTCGATGGACGGTCAGCTGGCCACCTGGGTGCTCACCGGAAGCCACGAACGCGTGCAGGGAACCTTCACGCTCGACAACGGCGGAGGCGGTGAAGCCACCGAGGACGTGGCGGGGCACTACGACCCCAGGACCCGCACCCTGGTGCTCCATGACGAGACCGGCCGCTACGACATCGTCGTGCGCGAGGACGGCCGTGGCTTCGACGGGCGGTATTCCTGGGACGGCGGGCAGAACGTGCGCTCGGTGAACGGCTGGAGAACGGGCGGATGATGGCGTGGATCGGCCTCGCAACCGCCGCCCAGTGGACCGTGGACGTCGGCGGCCGGGTCGTCAGCAGCAGCGACGGCGGCGACAACGCTCCGGTGCTCAGCGGTGGCGTGTCCGCGCCCCTGTCCCCCTGGCTCGGGTTCGAGCCGTCGGCTGTGCTCGGGGCTGGCCCCGGAGGCGCGATCGCACTGTTCGCCCTCGACGCTCGCATCGGATCGGAGGGTGGACTGGGCGGTCTCCTCGGAGCGCAGGGCGGGGTGGATGGCGCCGTCGGCGCCCGCCTGACGGCCGGAGCGTCCTACGAGTGGGAGCGGGACGAGCGGCTGAGGCCCCGGGCCGCGGCGCGGGTGTCGTTGGGCGCCGGGCTGGACCCCGCGGCCTTGCTCACGGTGGGCTTCCGCATCGCGGCACCCCCGGCGGTCCTCGAGCCCCCGGTGGTCGTGGAGGAGGAGGTCAAGCCGCCCATCGCTCCGCTCGACGCCAACCCCGACGACGCGCTCGTCTTCGTGCCGCATCCGATCTGCGAGTGGCTCCCCGCGGAGGAGGCGCTGGAGATCCTGCAGCACCTCGAGCCGGGAGACCCCGTGCGGGTGGTGGCTCCCGGCTACCTGCCCGCCGAGATCAGGGTGGTGGAGGGCGGCCCCACGGAGCCCGTGCCGGTGCCGCTGAAGCCTGCGCCGAGCCAGGGCACCGTGGTGGTGGTCGCCCAGCCGGGGGACGACGTCTTCGTGGACGGTCGCCAGATCCCGGTGGGGACGGACGGGCTGGCGATCCTCACCGCGCCGGAAGGACCTCACCGCGTCGAGGTCAAGGGTGCGGGTCGCGTGGTGGACCTGACCACGGCTGTCGGCGATGGCTACGCGGCCTGGGTTCGCAGCCCGCCACCCGATCGGCTCATCATCCAGTTCGAGGTGGGCTCCTCGGTGCTCACAGCACAGGCGCAGCGGGACATCGCCTTCTACGCCGAGACGGTGGGGAACTGGGGCTTCGAGCTCCAGGGCAGCTTCTCCCCAGAAGGCGACTTCGGCGCGAACCAGAAGCTCGCTCGGGCGCGGGGCAAGGAGGTGCAGCGCGCCATGACGGGGGCCGGCATCCCGCGCGACCGCATCGAGATCGTGCCCCCACCCGAGGTGCCCGAGGAGATGGAGACTGCGAACCAACGGAGCTGCATCATCGTGCCCATCTCGCGTGGGTGGGAGGACGGATGATCCTGTGGATCGGACTGGCCTTGGCGGGCACACCGATGGTGGTGCAGCAGGGCGACACCGTCACCGCGCTCGCGGATCGTCTGGGCGATCCCGACCTCGCCGAGGCCATCCGAACCCTGAACGAGCTGCACACCGACGAGCTGGAGCCGGGGCAGATCCTGCTCATCCCCGGTCCAGGGTCCGAAGCGCGGGAGGCACGGGTGGTCTCGCTCTCCGGACAGGGCAGCGTCACCCTGGCGAGCGGGGAGCGCCTGAACCTGGTGACCGGCGCGCCGCTCCCCACGGGCGCCACGGTCTGCGTCGACGAGGACGCCTTCGCGACCATCCGGCTCTCGGTCGCGCTCGACAGCCCCAACCACGACGACGTGGCGCTGTTTCCCCAGACCTGCCTCTCGGTCGATGCCTTGACCGCCGAGCCGGGACGGCGCAGCTCGCTGATCCGCGTGGCCACCGGTGAGGTCAGCGTGATCAGCGTGGACGACGACCCGGGCACCGTCACGGTCGTCACGCCCACCGCGGTCGCCACGGGGGACGCGGGCGGGTTTCGCGTGGCGGTGGAGGAGGGCGCCACGCGCACCGAGGCCGTGAGCCACGACGTCACGGTCTACGGGGAGGGTGCGCGGCTCGACCTCGCGGCGGGACAGGCGACGCGCATCGCCGAAGGCTCGGCTCCGGAGGCTCCTACGATGTTGCTGCGTGCCGGCGTGCTGGTGCGCCCGGAGGACGGCTCCGTGCTCCGGGCGCCAGACTTCCGTTGGACCGAGATCCGACGCGCGCTCTACTACCGGGTCGAGATCGCGACCTCGCCCGACTTCGCCGAGGTGGTGGTGGCGCAGACGGTGCCCACCGAGTCCTGGGACCCCGGTCGCCTCTACGTGCCCTACCGGGTGCCGGGGCTCTGGTGGCGTGTCGCGCCCATCGACAAGGTCGGCTTCGTGGGCGTGCCCAGCGAGCCATCGTTCCTCAGCTTCCCGGCGGGGGTCGGCCCGTGATCGTGTTGTTGGGTGCGCTGGCGCTGGCGGAGGGGGATGCGCTCTCCGGCCTCGACGTGCGGGCGCTGACCGGGCTCGGAGTCGATGTGCTCCGAGACGGGGAGGAGCTGAGCTGGAGCGGCGACGGGTCGCTCACCGTGTACGACGCGTCCGACGCCCTGGTCGCCGTGCTGGCCGACCAGGACAGCGTGGTGCTCGACGCCGGCGTGTACAGCCTGGCGCTCTCGCACGACGAGAGCAGCTGGGACGTGAGCGTGGTCGGAGCCAGCGGCGGACGGGTCTTCGCCACCAGCTGGTACCTCGACGACGGGGGCCTCGACACGGCCCACCAGCACGACGTCGACCTCTACGCCTGGGTGAGCGGCCAGGACGCAGACGGCGTCATCGAGGTCAGCTTCGACGGCTCAGCCGGCTTCACGTGGGAGCTCAGCGCCGACACCGTCGGGCTCGAAGGCCGCAGCGAGGCGCTCGACGGGACCCGCTTCGAAGGTGATGTTCCGCTCTACCTGGCCTCTCCGGAGCGGGCGGCGCACGACCTGGCCGCGCCCACCACCAGCGGGGGCCTGAGCTACGCCGCCGGCGATCAGGCGTGCTCGGCGCTCGCGCCGTCGGTGCTCACGGGACGTTTTCGCTTCGAGACGGACGTCGAGGCGCGGCTCCATGTGGTCTGCGACCTGAGCGGCGATGGCGTGGCCGACGTGAGCGACGGGACCGATCTGCACCTCGCCGCGCTCGTGACGCCAGGCGAGACCGAGCTGGCGTGGGACGGCCTGGACGCCGACGAAGCCGCCGTGGCGGCCGGCGCCCTGAGCTGCGACGGTTGGCTCACGGTCGGCGAGTTGCACCTGGTGGCGAGCGATCTCGAGACCGTGTCGGAGCTTCGAGCCCGCCTCGAGGACGCCGCCGGGGGCAGCGCAGCCCTCGCCCTGTATTGGGACGACACCGAGGTGGGCGGCACCTCGAGTGGGCCGTCGGGGGGCTCCCGCGGCTGGGGCAGCTACGCCGCTGGGTCGGTCGGCGACGAGGCTCGGTTGGACACGTGGACCTGGGCCGAGTCCCTCGACCTCGGGACCGCTGCGATCGACGTCTACGACGCCGCCACCGACAGCGACGGCGACGGTCTCGCGGACATCGACGAGCTCTGCTCGCACGGCTCCGACCCGGATTCGTCGGACGGCGATGGGGATGGCTTGTCGGACGGTGACGAGGTCGCCCTCGGCAGCGACCCGGCCGACGGCGACACCGACGGCGACGGGCAGGACGACCTGACCGAGAGCGTGCGCGGCGACACCGACGCCGACGGCACCGACGACCTGCTCGACACCGACGACGACGGGGACACCCAGCTCAGCGCGGACGAGCTGGGGCGCGACAGCGATGGAGACGGCGTCGACGACGCGCTCGAAGCGGACGACGACGCCGACGGGATCGACAGCGCGGACGAGCTCGCACTCGGCGGCGACCCGACCGACCCCGACGACGACGGCGACGGCGTGCCCACCGCGGACGAAGGTCGCGGCGACACCGACGATGACGGCACGGAGGACTGGCTCGACGACGACGACGATGGCGACGGTGTGCCCACGTCGGACGAGCTGGGGCTCGACAGCGATGGAGACGGCACCTCCGATCACCTCGAGGCGGACGATGACGACGATGGCGTGAGCACCGCCGAGGAGCTGCTGACCGCCGGCATGGATCCCACCGACCCCGACGACGATGGCGACGGCGTCTCCACCGCGGACGAGACCGCGCTCGGCGGGGACCCGACCGACGCCGACGACGACGGCGACGGCACGCCGACCGCGGACGAGGGCCGCGTCGACACCGATGGCGACGGGGTGGAGGACTGGCTCGACGACGACGACGACGGCGACGGCCAGGCGAGTGCATCGGAGTCCGGCGACACCGACGGCGACGGCGTGGTCGACCGCCTCGACGACGACGATGACGGGGACGGCCGGAGCACGGCGGACGAGACCGCGACGGGCACCGATCCCTACGACGGCGACGACGACGGCGACGGGCGGGAGGGCGCCGACGAGCTGGCTGCTGGCGGAGACCCCTTCGACGCCGACGACGATGGCGACGGCATCGACACCGTCGACGAGGTGGACGGGGACTCCGACGGTGACGGCACGGAGGACTGGCTCGACGCCGACGACGACGGCGACGGCGTGCCGACGGTGGACGAGGGTCGCGACGATCCCGACACGGACGGGGTGCCGGCGTACCTCGACGACGACAGCGACGGCGACGGCATCTCCGACGCGGACGAGGGCGGCGTGGACACCGACGCCGACGGTGTGCCGGACTTCCTCGACACCGACAGCGACGACGACGGGGTCGAGGACATCGACGAGGGCGACGCCGACACCGACGGCGACGGCACGCCGGATCGCGTGGACGACGACGACGACGGCGACGGTGTCTCGACCGCGGTCGAGGGAGACGGCGACACCGACGGCGACGGCCGGCCGGACCACCTCGACCGAGACAGCGATGGCGACGGGCTGCTCGACGAGGACGAGGCCGGACAGGACCTCGACGGCAACGGGGTCGACGACCGGATCGAGCACGCGGATCGCGACGGCGATGGGCTGGATGCTGCCGACGAGGCGTTGCTGGAGCTCGATCCAGACGACCCGGACACCGACGCCGACGGGCGGGGGGATGGCGTGGAGGTGGGGAACCTGGACGCTCCCACCGACACCGACGACGACGGCACGATCGACCCCTTGGACCCCGACGACGACGGCGACGGGCTGCCGAGCGCCGACGAGCCCGGAGACCTCGACGCCGATGGCACGCCCGATGCGGAGCAGCTCGACGTCGACGGGGACGGCTTCGGGGACGGCGAGGAGGGCGCCGACGACCCCGATGGCGACGGGCTTCCCAGCTACTTCGACCTCGACGCCGACGGCGACGGCGCCCTCGACGAGGACGAGGACGACGACTGCGACGGCGACGGTGTGCTGGGCTTCCTCGAGGCCGACGACGACGCGGACACCGTCGGCACGGCCTGGGAGGTCGACGGCGACACCGACGGCGACGGCCTGGCCGATCGTTGCGATCCCGACGACGATGGCGACGGCATCTCGACCGCCGACGAGGCCAGCTGGCCCGCCGATGTGGATGCGGACGGCGTGCCGAACTGGCTCGACGAAGACAGCGATGGCGACGGTGACCTGGATCGCGACGAAGGCGACGGAGACTTCGACGGCGATGGCTACCCCGACTACCTCGATCCGGATGACCCCGACGCCGGCAGCTACTACGGAGGGGCGCTGTCCTGCGCGACCGGTGGCGCGGTCGGCGGAAGCTGGATGGTCCTCTTCGTCCTGCTGACCCGGCGGCGCCGATGATGTGGCTCATGGGCGCGGCCACCGCGGCCACCTGGCCCGGGGACGAGGACTTCAGCCTGCCGCCGCTCTCTGCGGAGCTGTACCGGCCCGTGGTCGACGGTGTGGGGTTGTCGGTGGATGGCGCGGACGCCGGAGAGGGTGCCGTGGCCGATCTGGTCTGGACCCACCAGCCCCTCGTGTTTCGACGCGACGCCGGCGACACCGTGGCGCTGGTCGGCGACCTCGTGGGCGCCAGCATCGCAGCAGCGGGAAGGGCGGGTCCCGTGCGTTTGGAGGGCTACGTCCCTGTGTACGTGGTCGTCGCGTCCGATCTCGGAGCCGGGTCGGCGGTCGGAGATGCCTGGCTTGGCGCGTCGCTGCCCCGGACCCTCGGGTCCGTGGCCGTCGCCCCCGTCGGGCGCGTGGGCCTTCCGCTCGGAGGCGACGCCTGGGCGCTGGGGGCCGGCGGATGGGCGGGGGAGCTGGGCTTGAACGCCTCGTGGCGGGGACCTGTTGCGGTCG
>Ga0209992_10003421_pt1 | contig 13334 bp, 13 predicted proteins | sample 2SBtaG_2_FD_182564 | JGI IMG/M metagenome (GOLD analysis project Ga0209992, IMG submission 182564) | Deep subsurface microbial communities from Kolumbo volcano to uncover new lineages of life (NeLLi) - 2SBTROV12_ACTIVE470 metaG (SPAdes)... | ecosystem: Environmental > Aquatic > Marine >... | reverse complement strand
GTTTTTTAATTCCAGCTTCATCACCAGTTCCTAAATGACTACCAAGATGAGTTACTAAATATGGAATTCCTAACTGTGCACATCTTTCAGATTCATCAATTAATGTTTTAACAGATTTTTCAAATCCATCTTCTTTTGGTGTTGCAAGATTTGGTAAATATGGCATATGTGCACATGTTGCAAATCTATCAATTTTACTTGCATTTAGTTTTGATTTGAAATTATCAATGTCTTCTTTAGTCAAATCTTTTGCATGCCAACCTCTTGGATTTCTTGTAAAAATTTGAAATGCTGAACATTCTCTTTCAACTGCATTATCTACTGATTTGTCAATGGAACCAGATATTGATACATGACATCCAACTTGCATACTCATTATTCCTTAAAACATAATTTAAACCAGAGTCAAAATTCAAAAATCAGATTTTTAAGTAAACTCGGTAAATTACTTTCATGCTTGAACTTGGACAAGATGAAATAGCAAAATACCCATTTTTGGCTGATGCTGGTCAATATCTTAAAGATCAGGGCTTTTCCCTTGAACAATTCGGTTCAGATCCTGATTTGAAGCAGCTAATTGAGAAGGCATATGAGCGAATTAGAGTCGCAGCAGATGGTAAAATCTACAAATCTGATCTAGATGGAGATCATGTATCTAAAGAAGCTGCTTTACCTAGAGAAGTTTTTTCTTTCTTACTAGCAATTGTTTTATTGAAGCTAAGTGGTATGCACACTCTAATCAAGAGATTTGCTTTAGCTGAGGCAAGACGTGCAGAAAAATACTTAGAAAAAGATCTTGCAAACATTTCAGATGAATCTAAAAATCAACTAGCAATTAGAGTAATAGACGATCTTTTTTCAGTTCAAGTAGAAAAATTAGATGATTTCTTTGTTATCCCTGTTTCCAATTATCTAAAACATTCTATTAATTTTCATGAAAGAGAATGGAAATTAATTAATCGACATGTAGAAAATGGACAAGTTTACCTTTCTCCACATGAAACTGTTAGATTGATAAGAAAAGAATTAGGAACATACATCAATTCAAAAATTGTTAATGCAAGAACACCTACAATGATTCCTGGTTTTGAAGATTCAGTAAACAAATTGGTTTTATTATCTAAAAAATTTGTAACCTACACTGTCACCACTGGAGAATACCCTCCATGCATAAAACATGCAATTGAAGTCCTTGAAAAAGGTGAAAATCTTCCTCACTCTGGAAGATTTATGCTTGCAACTTTTCTTTTATCAAAAGGACAATCAGTTCAACAAATTGCTCCTTTGTTCAAAAATGCACCTGACTACAACGAACGTGTAACCTTATACCAACTAAATCATTTGGCTGGAACATCTGGTGCTGGTACACAATATTCTTGTCCATCTTGTGAAAAATTAAAAACACAAGATCTATGTTTTGCAACATCCGAATGTGATAACATTATCAATCCATTACAATTTGGAAGGAAGAAAAAATAATGCAAGAAGCTGATATACAATTTCTAGAAAATTCTTTTAAAAAATACTATTTTGACCATTTTGATCAAATCAAAGTACCTGAAAGAACATCTGAACGTGAATTTGGGTATCAAAAATTTAATTCAGGAATGACTCGGCATCTTGCAATTAAAGATGATAAAGAACTACATCTAATGTTAATCCAAAACATTCCTTCAGATGTTTATTGTTCTAATGCATACTATACATTTCCAAATTTACCAATGAATGAAAAAGATTGGAAAGAAGCAGATCTCATTTTTGACATTGATGCAAAAGATCTCAATTTACCATGTAGAGAAAGTCATACAGTTTCAATTTGTAATGAATGCAATGAAGTATCAAAAAATTCTTCCCAATGTTCAAAATGTAATTCCACAAAATTAGAAAAAAAATCATTACCATGTAATAGTTGCATCAATGCCTCTAAAATAGAAGTTACAAAGCTATCCGAAGTTTTAATTGATGATCTTGCAGTAGAAAAAGAAAATATCCATGTATACTTTTCAGGTAATGAAGGATTTCATGTTTATGTATATGATTCACAATTTCAAGAAATTGGTTCTAGGGAAAGATCAGAGCTAACAGATTACATTTCGTTTCGTGGAATCATCCCTGAATCTTTTGGAATGAAAAAGATTAAACCAAATCGAGCATCATTTCCAGATTTTGAAGATAAAGGATGGAAAGGAAGATTTTCAAAATATGCATTTGGTTCAAAATCTAAACGTTCAAAAATAATTACAGAATTGCTTGCAAATGGTTATCCATCTTTTCAAAAAACCTTGGATGATGCATCTGAAAGTATTGGTGTAAAAATTGATCCAAATGTAACTATGGATATTCATAGAATTTTCAGATTGCCTGGATCTGTAAACAGTAAAAGTGGACTTACAAAAATTCAGTGCAATAATTTAGAAAAATTTGATCCATACACCGAAGCATCTTTTCTAAGTGATGACACTGTAGAAGTAGTAACAAATTGTCCAATAGAATTTAGATTAAAAAATAAAAAATTTGGTCCATACTCTAACGAAAAAATAACTGTTCCTACATTTGCTGCAGCCTATATGATTTGCAAAAAACTTGCTAGAATAGCTTGATTTCACCGGTAAGACATTAATTTACCAAATCTCAAGAAAATTTGGTTTTGTATAGCGCCTCTACTGATAAGCAAGCTCCTCCTCCTGATGCTGGAAAATACATCAGATTGGGTATTGTAGCCATTATTGGAATCGTAATTTTCACTATGGTTGGAAACCAAGCAGTCATTTTATCGATGAATTTTACTGAATTTGGTGATCAATTCACTAAACCTCTTTACTATACACTAGTTTCGACAATTATTCTTTCGGCGATTGCTCTAGTTCGAGTTAACATTGCAGGAAGATCTTCAATTTTTTGGTATGCCATTAGTACAGGAATTGGATTTTTAGGAAGTGGAGGACAACAACCTATTTCAAATACTCTAAAAAGTTTCAGAGATTACAAATTATCTTCTGCTCAATTTGTTATTTGGCAAATCACAAAAATCCTTCTTTTCGGAGCCTTCTTTGCAAATATCATGTTTGGATTTGCAGCAATGTCATTTCTTGATGGAAATACTTTGGGAATAGAGAATTTACCATCATTATTTTCTCTACCATTTGTAACTCCTGAGAATAATCCAAACTATGCATCTGAAAATGTAGTTCCAATGATTCCTGCTTTGGTAATATTGATACCACCACTACTAGCAGCTATAGGACTCCGTTTAGTTTTGTATGTGGGAATTCATAGAATAATTAATGTAATTACTTCCTTCATGCAAGATTCCAATGAAGGTAAACCACGATATCTAAACTATGTTTCAACAATTGAAGGAATTATTGGAATTGGTGTAATTTGGGCTGGTATCAATCTTTTCTTTACAGATCAAATTGATTATAATACAAGATACGTAATCGGAGGTACTCTTGTTATTGGCTTTGCATTAATTGCATTTTCGGTAATTGATAGAATTCGTGCTCGTGTACTTACTCACATGTTTAAGAGAGATGTTTACATTAGATTCTTAACAATTATTGCAATTGCAATTATTGTTTTAGGATTTGTATCAGTGAACAACAGTATTGCTGATGCAAAGAAAATTGAATATTTGGGACCATATACAGCACAACAAATTGGTGTAAATCGTTATCTTGGTGAACTAAACAACGTTCAAGAAAATATTCATGATGTACAACTAACTTCCGTTTCTGCAAATAATATCAAAAACTATGTACAGCAAAATTCTGATGTACTTGATGTAATTAGAGTATGGGATTGGGAGGCTGCTTTTGCTAAATTAAAGCCAGAGATCGGCTTGATTCCTTATGTGGATTTTGAAGATAATGATATTCTTAGATTTAACAATACATTATACTGGACTGCTTCAATGAAGCCAATTTTACCAACATCTGTCAGTCTTGAAAATAGATGGTATAATGAGCATCTTGTATACACACACGTTCCAGATGGATTCCTTACTCTAGAGGCCACTGATGGTCAGATTGTTGATAGTAGTGAATTTTTCAAACAAAGGGAAATTTACTATGGTGAGGGTGGATTGTTTGAACAAACCTGGTCTGGTTATCCAAATTCAAGAGGTGACAACAGTGCTGAACTTGGTGGCGTATCGTATTCTGGTTTAGGTGGATTAGATGTATCACCACCACTTAGTTGGATTTTTGAGCCAAACTTTTTGCTTTCATTTCCAGGCGAATCAGTTCACATTATGAGATACAAAGATGTACATGACAGAATGGAAACACTGTATCCTTATTTCCTCTATGATTTGTTTGGAAAAGAATTAGATTCTCTCCCTGTAACAGATGGTGAAAATTCATACTGGTTAATTCCATTAATTATTGGCTTTGATACAGGTGATGTACCTTGGTCTGTTGGCAATCCTTACTTGCGTTTAGTTGGTTATGCATTAGTTGATTCCTACAATGGTGATATTCAATTACTAAAAACTGGCGATGATTTCTTTACTGAAATGTTTGCCAGTCAATATTCAGAACAGTTCCAACCAATGCCACAGTGGTTAGAAGAACAAATTAGATATCCAGTTGAATTATTTAATTGGAAAACAGAGATGTATAATATTTACCACGTAACAAACGTTGAAACTTTCATTCAAGCTAACGAATTTTATGAAATTCCACGTGGTCTTGATACCTATTATGTAGAAGCAAAACCTCCTGGATTTACAGAAACAGAATTCGTTGGATTACTTTCGTTGGAATTAAGAGGTTCTCAAGGTAGAAACCTTGCAGGATACATGGTAGTTGAAAATGATCTTACAAATCTAGGAGACTTGCAATTCTATGAAGTTCCATTAAATTCTACGACTAAATTGATAGGTCCTACTGCAGTACGAGAAGCACTAGATAGAGATCCTGAATTTGCTCAATTAAAGACATTATTGAGAAATCCAAGAATTGGTGATAATATTCTGTACCGTGTTGGTGATCATGATATCTACTTTATTCCTGTATACACTGCAGGTGCAGGTGGAGTAGTTGCTCAATTAGGTACTATTGCAGCGGTAGGAGCTGCATTCAACGGTGAATACTTTGTTGGATTAGGTGAAACACAAGAAGAAGCATTTGAAGCATACTTGAAAAAAGTTTCCGGTGTAGCATCCACTACTACTACTGCAGATGATGATTATGTAGAATTGATTCGAAGTGATAGAATTGACATCATAAAGTCTGTATTTGAAACAAATGGCATTTCTGTTTCTGAACCAACATCTATTCAGATTCCACTATCATTTAACGAAGGAGAATTGTTCTTCTTTACTGAAAGTGATCGTGCAGATACTGAAGACTTCTTAACGAAATTCATAGATGACTTTGTAAAACCACGAACTGACAGAGTCTTCATGTGGCAAGAAGATACTAATCTCAATATTGGAACTGTATTAGTAAAAGATGAACTTCCTGAGATACACTATATCTCTATAGAGGTTGGCAACTAATTGCTACTTGTTGTTGATAATGGTTCTATTTACACAAAAAATTTAACCAGTTTTTTAACAGAAAAAAATATTTCTTTTGAACAACAAACTCCACAGATATTAAATTTAGATTCAATATCAAAATATGATTCATTTATTCTTTCAGGAAGAAGAAAAAATGAAAAAAAGGTTAACGAAATTAATTCCAAAATCATTAAGCATTCCATAAAAAATAATAACAAACTGCTTGGAATTTGCTATGGCGCAGAAATTTTAGCTCTAACTTTAGGGGGAACAATACGAAAATCTTCAAAGCTTCAAAAAGGTAATCAATCTATTCAAATTCTAATAGATAATTTAATTTGTAATAATTCGGTAGAAGTCTTTGAAAGTCATAGCTATGAAATCTCAAAATTGCCTAGCGAACTTGAATCAATTGCAGAATCAAATAACTGCAAGTATGAGATAATTCAATACAAAACAAAACCAATTTTTGGAACTCAATTTCATCCTGAAATGAGCAAAGATGGAAATAATTTGATAGAAAAATTCTGTTCCCTCTGATTGATTTTAATAACTCTCAAAATTTCTTTCTAATATGGATGAAGAAAATCATGAATTACTTTTACCCCTTGTTGAAGAAGAAAATATTTGTCTTCCACTACCAATAAACGTTGTATCAAAATATTGGAATATTGATTTACCAATGGCAGAAGCCATAGAATCAGCAAAAAAATACTTTGGATTTGATGGTAGTATTCTAATTGAAGGGATAGAAAATGCAGAAAGACATGGTCTTACATGTAAAATAGTCCACTCATCATTAAATGAATTAAAAAAAATTATTGATCTTGGAATTCCACCAATTGTAATTCTTCCAGGAATCCCTGAAATTACTCAACATGCATCAGTAATTACTGGTTATGATGAGAATGAAAAAACAATTTTACATTATATTCAAACAGGAAATCAAGAAGGTGAACAACAAGAAGGTGCTATCCCACAAGATATTTTTGAGAAAGAATGGTCTGAAGAAGGAAAATTATTAATAATTTTGGCTCCATCTGACGTTTTCTCATCATTAAAACTTGAAAATGATGCAAATCAAAAATCAAATCGTTTATGTTTAATTTCTGAAAAACAAAATATCTTAAAAAATTCTAGTGAAGCCCTAGAATCTTTAAAACAAGCAGTAGAACTTGATGGAAATAATTCGACTGCATTAAATCTATTAGGTGCAATGTTAAATGCCGGGAATTCTCCTGATTGTACAAAATATTATGAAAAATGTTTAGAAATCAATGGGAAATCATATCTCACTTTTAATGGACTAGGGAATTTCTATCTAAAAACAAATCAATTTGAAAAAGCAGAAAATTATTACTCTAAAGCGATCGAAATCAATCCAAAACGTTCTGCAAAAATTTACAAAAATCGTGCTTATCTTAGAGAAAAACAAAATAAAAATTCTGCAGCAAGAGAAGATTTAAAAAATTATCTAAAATATTATCCTAAAGCTTCAGATAGAGGAATAATCGAGCAAGCAATTAGGGAACTGTAATGCGGAGTGCGGGATTTGAACCCGCGCCCTTCAGCTTGGGAAGCTGACGTCATACCAGACTAAACTAACTCCGCCTAGGAAGAATTCATTGACTATGATTAAATATCTTAATTAATTATCCAAAATATGGATGCAAGATGTCCTGAATGTGAAAAAGTTGCAGTATTGGATGATGATGTAACTAAAGTAAAGTGTCCTCATTGTAAATTTGAAGCAGATTATGAAACTTATCTTGAAATTATGAAAGATCAAGCAATCAACATGTCATCTGAATATATTCCAGACAGACCTGGAATCTAATTACCAATAACTCCCTTTATCTGAACAATCTAAATGAGCACCACAGTTGGGACAGAACATATGACATGCTTGCATATCCACCATTTTTTTATCACATCGTGGACATTTGATCTCTTCTTCCATGCCTATCTCAATTAATCTTGATTTAAAAATAATGTCCAAAGGTTAATTAGTCGTTCAACTTTTTTTTGGAATAATTGGCTAACTTCAAACTTACAATATCAGACATTAAAGGAAAATCCATTTCAAAAGAACTTAAAGATAGTGATGCTAATCCATTATTAGGATTACAACTAGGAAATGAAACTGATGCATCAATAATTGGATTAACTGGTAAATTAAAACTCATGGGAGGAAGTGACAAATCAGGAGTTCCTATGAGAAATGATGTTCATGGTGCAGCAAGAAAAAAAGTTTTACTTTCTAAAGGAGTTGGATTGCAAGATGCAGAAGCTGGACAAAGAAAAAGAAAATTAATGCGTGGTAATACAGTATCCGAAGAAATCTATCAAGTTAATTGTAAATTTGATGGAGAATTACCAGTTGAAGCTCCTGCAGAAGATGCAGCAGAAGAAAAAACTGAAGATAAAAAAGAATAACTTAACATATACCGATTTTACTTTTTGACTCATGCATTGGAGAGATACTCTTCCAGATTGGTATATCAAAAAATATGGTTATCAACCATGTGTTAACATTGGTACTGCAGGTCATGTAGATCATGGAAAAACTACTCTAATTCAGGCTCTAACTGGTTCATGGACAAGTGTTCATAGTCAAGAATTAAAACGTGGAATTACTATACGTGTTGGTTATTCTGATGCTGCATTTTACAAATGTAAGAAATGTGAAGAACCATTAGGATATTCTACAACTCCAAAGTGTAATAATTGTGGAAAAGAAAGTGAGTTATCTAGAGTTGTAAGTTTTGTTGATAGTCCTGGCCACGAAAGTCTTATGGCAAATATGCTTTCAGGTTCTGCTTTAATGGATGGTGCATTACTTTTAGCTGCTGCAAATGAAAAAGTACCTAAACCCCAAACGAAAGAACATCTCTTAGCTCTTCAAACTCTTGGAATTCAACAAATTGTTGTTGTACAAAATAAAGTTGATTTACTGTCTTACAAAGAGGCCCTTGCAAACTATCAGGATATTACAAAATTTGTTAAAGGAAGCCATGCTGCTAAAGCACCGGTAATTCCAATTTCTGCACAATCTGGATTAAATATTGATGCATTGATTGGTGCTATTGAATCAACCATCAAAACACCAGAAAGAGATGAAAAAGCAGATACTGTAATGCATGTTTTACGTTCATTTGATGTTAACAAACCTGGAATAAAATTAAAAGATATCAAAGGTGGTGTGATTGGTGGAAGTCTTACTCAAGGGGTTTTCAATATTGGTGATGAAATTGAGATTAAACCTGGAATTATGAATGAAAAGAAAAAAACATACGAACCATTATTGACTGAAATTACATCTCTAGGAACTGCTGCAGGAATTGTTGAAACTGTAAAACCTGGGGGTTTAGTTGCTATTGGAACAAAATTAGATCCTGCAATGACTAGAAGCGATTCATTCATTGGTTCAGTAATTGGTAAACCTGGCACACTTCCTGAAAATTCTACTTTATTAAAATTAGAAGTAAACTTATTTGATTCTGCAGTAGGTGCTACTGAGGATATTAAAGTCCAACCAATATCTTCTGGAGAATTACTTCGATTAAACATTGGTACTGCTCCTGTATTGGGTAAAGTCACTAAAATAAAATCAAAGAATATAGAAATTGAATTAAGAAGACCAGCATGCATATTTGAAGGTGGAAATGTAGCAATTAGTAGAAGAATTGCTGAAAGATGGAGATTAATTGGTGCAGGTATAGTTGGTTGAAGTAATCTGTGATACAAATTTTTTAATTCATCTAGCCACTAATAGAATCAAAAATTTAGATAATCTTGATGTAGAAATTGGTCAAATTACTTTTGTTGTACCTCAAGTTGTCAAAAATGAATTATTTGATTTAGAAAAAAAACCTGAAAAAAAACAAGAAATTGAATTAACACTAAATTATATCAAAAAATTCAAGATAATCCCAATACTTGGTTCATTTGCTGATAAAGAACTAATTGAATATGTCTCAAATAATAGGGCAATTGTAGCTACAATGGATAAAGAACTAAAAAAACAGATTAAAAATAATGGTAGTTCAATAATGTCATTTTCAAATAATAAAATAATTTTAGAATCTTAGAAATATTTAATTTCAAGATATTCTAGACAAATATATGGCTCTAACTCTAGAAAGTAAAGCGTTTGAAAATGATGATTCTATTCCAAAAAAATTTGGTTATAAACATGGAAACATTAGCCCTTCATTAACAATTACTCAAATTCCTGAAAATACTGTTTCATTAGCTATGATAATGGATGATCCTGATGCTATGGGAGCTGTAGGAAAAATTTGGGTACATTGGATTGTATGGAACATTGATCCCAAAAATTCTGCATTTAATGAAAACTCTATTCCATCAAATTGTATTGAAGGAGAAACAGATTTTGGTGAAATTGGTTATGGAGGACCAGCCCCTCCTGATAAAGAACACACATATCTTTTCAAATTATATGCACTTGATAAAAAATTAGATTCTAGTAAAGGTTCAACAAAACAAGAAATTGAATCTGCAATGAAAAATCATATTATTGAAGAAACTACTCTTAGAGGAAGATATGCTCCATAATCTGTTATAGGTTTAGCCTTTTTTATACAAAGAGTAATAAACAAAGTTTTTTGAAAATTCATTAGTTGCTATCAAATACAAAACTTATTTCTGTAGGATCTTTTGATTTTAAATTAAATCATTTTTTAGTTATTGGAATTTTAATTTTATCATTTAGTGTATCATTTCTTTTACGCTCTCAACCAGCTGAATTTGGTTTTGAATTAAATGAATTTGATCCTTTTTTTAATTATAGAGCAACTCAGTATATTGTAGATAATGGCATAAGTGCTTATTTTGATTGGAATGACAGTCTAAGTTGGTATCCTATAGGTAGAGATGTTTCAGCTACTTCTCAGGTAATGCTTCACTTGACTGCAGCCTCAACATATTGGATTTTTGGAGGAGGAATGGATCTATATGATTTTACTATTCTTCTTCCTGCAATCTTTGCCTCATTATCAGCAATTGTTATTTTTGCTCTAGTTAGAGTAATTGGTGGTACGACAGCTGGATTATTTTCAGCACTTTTATTTTCCATTTCTATTCCCTTACTAATTAGAAGTCCAATTGGATGGTTTAAATCTGAACCATTAGGGTTATTTTTTAGTTTATTAACTGTCTATTTTCTATTAAGTGGAATAAATTCACAAAATAAAAAAATTGCAATTTTAAAACTTGTAGGTGCTGGAATTTTTACCACATTTTCTCTATCAGCATGGGGCGGTAATCAATTCTTTATCATTCCAATAGGAATTTTCTTTTTGACATTACCTTTTCTAAGAACAGATCATAAATTTATCATATGGGCAATTCCCCTTTATACAATTACAACAATCTTAGTTTCTTTAGGCTTTGAAAGAGTTAGTTCTAATTTTCTTTTTGGATTAGGAGGAATTTCATTAATTGTACCTACTTTATTCTTGGTTTCTTGCATCTTAATTCAAAAGAAGAGTTCAAAAAATAAAATGAGAAATGGTTTATTATTTTTACTTGCGCTATTAATTATAGCACCAACAATTATTTTAATCAATTCTGATTCTCAATTTTTACCATTACCTAGTCACAGATATCTAAACGCATTGAATCCATTTTTGACAACTACTGATCCTCTAGTGGATTCTGTATCAGAACATGCAACAACAACTATACAACAATCATTCTTGTTCCATTCAGTTTTAATGATCTTTTCAGGTATGGGTATTTGGTTAATAATAAAGAATATTCCAATTAAAAATTCAAATTTTATCAAAAATGACATGCTATCATTTTCATTAATTTTGGGATTAGTAGGGGTTTATGTCAGCTCTACATTTATTCGTTTGGAAGTTTTTGCATCGATTGCTATTATTATTTTAGCATCTTTAGGACTAACAGCTTTAACAAAAGAATTTTTCAACAATAAATCCAAATCAAAAAAGCCCATTAGTAAAATTATACAAATACCATATGTTTCAGGAATTATTATTTTATTGATAATACCAATGATTTACCCTATTGGTTCAGAACCTTCATCAATTACTAGTGTGCCACCTACTATTCTAAATGGTGGAACATCATATCCAATCTCCACAAATGATTGGCTGGATACATTAGATTGGATAAAAAATAATACTCCTAAAGATGCCGTTATTGCTTCATGGTGGGATTATGGATATTGGATTTCAACTATGGGAGAAAGAGCATCATTAGCTGATAATTCAACTGTACATACAAGAATTATTGAAAATATTGCAAAAATGCTTCTTAATGATCCTAATTCAGCTTGGCATTCTCTAAATGAAATGCAAGCTGACTATGTACTAATTTTTGTAGCTGGTGAAAGGTTGAATGTAGGTGCTCCTAGCTCATTCTACACTCTTTCTGGCGGTGGTGATGAATCAAAAAAACAGTGGTTTATGAGAATTGCAGGATATGATTCATCAAAATATCTACATAGTGATGGAATTAGTGGAACAGATTATTTTTGGAATGAAACATTACTTGCAAAAATGTTCCCATTCAAACTTTTAGGTTATGTTAATCCAAATAATTTGAATCAACAATCTCCTACTTTCGTTCCTGGAATGACACCGATCTATGAAAAAGAGATTAAATTCCCTGTTGATGGTAATGGTCCATTGAAATTGGTTTATGCATCATCTGGTTATACTGAAGAAAAAATTGGACCAATGATTGGAGTTTTTGTTTATGAAGTAAACAAAGATTATCAACCTTAGGAATATCTTTCAGCTAATCTATATCTCATGTATTTGTCATCAGGTGAAAATTTTGCTGGATGAACAGAAATAGTTTCTTCATTACACTTTGGACATTTTTCTTTTAAAGTATAATGATTATTCTTAGTACATTTTCTAAGTAAAAATCTCATATTAATTCTCTCTAGTTTTCTTTGAATCTTCTCTTGTAAAACTAAATGAACCTTTTTTCTTTTGAATATTTGATTCTATTTGTTCAACAATTGGCTTAAGTAATTTTTCAGCAGATTTGAAATCTTCTGAAGTAATTGACAATCTGTATTTTGGAGCACCTAGATAAGTAATATCAACAGTAGGATCTTTTTTAATTACATCTAAAAGTGTCTTTTTAATTATTTCAACTCCATCTGATTTATTACTTGTAATTTCCATAATTCCTCTAATTTCTACCGAAGGAAGTTTAATTTTTGAACAAATGTCTTCAATCACTGTAGCTGTTTTTTTTGTAATTTTCAAGTCTTTTACAGATTCAATTCCATTTCTACCAATGGAGATGAATGCATCATAAACAGAATCAAATTTAGAATAAATACTATCTTCCAATTTTTCAATTTCTTCATCTGATAACTTTGCTTTTTCTTGAACATTTTGAAGTAATGTTTTTCCTTTTTCATACTTCTTTACTTCCTTTAGTTTTTGCTTTTTTTGATCCTTTGATACCTGTTTTAATGAAAGATCAATATCGCCACGTTGAGCATTTACTTTTTTAACAAGAAGAACTTTTTTCTCTCCATCTTTAACAAATCTGTTAACTGATCTAATCCAACCTGGTGCAATTTCTGAAATATGTAAAAATCCTTGAATATCATCATATTCATCTAATGTAACATATGCGCCATGATCCATTACTTTGGTAACTGTTGCAAGAACAATTTCTCCCTGTTCAGGCATTTCTTGGATTTCAGTAGACATTTCTTCTAAAACTCTCTTATGCGTAAATTAATGTTTGCTGGTTAGAAATCAATCCCTTTCTTTGCTTTGATCCCTTGTTGAAATGGATGTTTAATCTCTTT
>Ga0209992_10003420_pt1 | contig 13341 bp, 14 predicted proteins | sample 2SBtaG_2_FD_182564 | JGI IMG/M metagenome (GOLD analysis project Ga0209992, IMG submission 182564) | Deep subsurface microbial communities from Kolumbo volcano to uncover new lineages of life (NeLLi) - 2SBTROV12_ACTIVE470 metaG (SPAdes)... | ecosystem: Environmental > Aquatic > Marine >... | reverse complement strand
GGTTTCAAAATAAGCCCCAAATTCACGGCGCAGTCCGGCCTCTTCGCCAAGGATGAACCGGCTGGTGATGATGCCCATGAATATCGGCACAAGGGCCAGCCCGATAACCGAGCCGTTTGAAATGCAAACACCAAACAAAATGATCGCGTCCGCCAGATATATCGGGTTGCGCGACAGGCGGTACAGACCGCCCGAGATCATGGATTTGGGTGTTTGTTTGGGAATGACAGAAGTCTTTTGCCGCCAGAACATCAACGCGGCCACAACGATCAGGATCAGACCGATGCCGACAATTGTCCGCCCAACCGTAACTGACAGCGGTGCGGCGTATGACAACGGGTTCCAAATCGCCGTCTGCCCCCAAACCAGCGCGATAAAAAACACCAGCCACACGGGCGGCATGTCAATGGCGTTGTCCCATAGTTTTTTCCCCACTTTGCCCTCACTCAAATTCCATTTGCTCAAACACCCGTCCGGCGTTGCGCGTGGCCAGTTCTTTGAACGTGTGCAGATGTTCAAACGGCGATTGATCGACGTAGTAAGATTGCGACAGATCACCGCCCGCTTCCAGCAGCGCGCCGATCTGCGCCCGCAGATACAGTAAATAGTCTCGTGTATAGCGCTGAACCTGTGCCATATTGGTCGGATGACCGTGCCCGGGGATCACGTAGACCGCGCCAAGGGGTACAAATTCATTGTCCCAGGTTTCGATCCAGGCGGCAGTTTCGGTGTGTTCAAATATCGGTGGAATGCGCTCGTGAAACGCCATATCGCCCGCAATCACCAGCTTTTCGTCCGGCAGCCAAACCGAAATATCGCCGGGCGAATGGGCGGGGCCAAGATGCAAGACCTCAATTCTTGTCCCGCCAAGGTTCAGCATTTTTTTGTCTTTGAAAGTTTCTGTCGGCAAATAAACCGTGGTCTTATCGGCTTTTTCAAGCAACCGACGCCGGGCCGAGTCCAGATTGTCAAATCCGCTTTCCTCAAACACCGCATAAGCATCTTCATGCGCCAAAATCGGAACGCCAAGCGCCCCCCAATACGAGTTGCCCAACATGGCGTGGCCCTGCCCGTTTTCGTCAATCACCTGCACCACCGGCTGGTCGGTGATTTTCCTGATCTCGTCGTGCAAAGCCTGCGCCAGCAAATACGCACCACCGCCGTTGACAACCACAACACCTTCGGTTGTGACGATAAAGCTAAGGTTGTTATTGTGGCCGGAATTTTCGTACCGCGACGGCTGCGTGGCCCCAACCGCAACCCACACATTTGGCACAACTTCCACCGGCGTGCTGTACAAAAGGCTGCCCGGGTATTGGTCCGCGATATCGTTTGTTGCCTGGGCCGTGGTGGTGCCCATGCAAATTATGGCGATCAAGAATAAAGTGACTCTCATGGATGAACTCCTTTTTCATCCATATTCAATAAATAGAATGTGAAAGCCAAGGAAAAAATGAAACTGTAGTTATTTTAGATATAAATCTTTTAGGCTTGAAAAGATGTGGTGCCGGTGACAGGCTGATCGCAGTTCCGACTCAGAAAACGGGGTTCAGCGATGAAAGTGGCGTGTCTTGGTGGCGGTCCCGCAGGACTGTACTTTGCGATCAGCATGAAACTGCGCGACCCGGCGCACCAGATTACGGTATATGAGCGCAACAATGCCGACGACACGTTTGGCTGGGGTGTGGTGCTGTCGGATGAGGCGCTGGAAAATCTGGCGGCGAATGATCCGAAATCAGCCGCCTCTATCCGCGAAAATTTTGCATATTGGGACGATATCGCACTGGTTCACAAGGGCAAGCGCACGGTGTCCGGCGGGCATGGGTTTGCCGGGATCGGGCGGAAGAAAATGCTGCTGATCCTACAGGAAAGATGCCGCGATTTGGGCGTGGATCTGCGGTTTTCACAGGACTACGGCGACGTTGAAAAGCTAATGCGCGAATACGATCTTGTGGTGGCGACCGACGGGATCAATTCAGCCGTGCGCACCCAATACGCGGATCAGTTTAAGCCCGATATTGACCTGCGCCTGTGCAAATTCATCTGGCTGGGCACCACGCAGAAATTTGATGACGCATTCACCTTTATTTTTGAAGAAACAGAATTTGGCTGGATGTGGATCCACGCCTATCAGTTTGACGATGAAATGGCGACGGTGATTGTTGAGTGCAGTCAGGCGACCTGGGACAGGGCCGGATTTGAGTATTTGAGCAAAGATGAAACCGTGGAGCAGTGTCGCGCGTTGTTTGCGGCGCATCTTGGCGGGCACAAGCTGGTGTCCAACGCCGATCATTTGCGCGGGTCTGCTGTGTGGATGAATTTTCCGCGGGTGATCTGTGAAAAATGGCACCACGACAATGTGGTATTGATGGGCGACGCGGCGGCAACCGGGCATTTTTCCATCGGTTCGGGCACGCGGCTGGCGTTTGACAGCGCGATTTCGCTGGCCGGGTTGTTGCACAGCGAGGACAACCTGAGGGGCGCGTTTGAACGCTATCAGGACGAGCGCCGGCTGGAAGTTTTGCGCCTGCAATCCGCAGCCCGCAATTCGTTGGAGTGGTTTGAGCGGGTTGAGCAATATCTGGACATGGACCCGGTTCAGCTGAATTATTCGCTGTTGACCCGGTCGCAACGGATTTCCCACGAGAACCTGCGCGAGCGCGACGGAGAATGGCTGGCCTCTGCTGAAAAATGGTTTCACGCGCAGGCCGGGCATAATTCCAGCCGCTCGCCCATGTTCACACCGCTGAAACTGCGCGGGCTGACTTTGAAAAACCGCGTCGTGGTCTCGCCGATGGCGCAGTATAAGGCGGTCGATGGTTGCCCGACCGACTGGCATTTCGTGCATTATTGCGAGCGGGCCAAGGGTGGGGCCGGGCTGGTCTATGTGGAAATGACCTGTGTCAGCCAGGAGGGGCGGATCACGCCGGGATGCACCGGGCTTTACGCACCGGAACACGTGAGCGCCTTTAAGCGCATTAATGATTTTGTTCATGCGGAAACCGGCGCGAAGACCTGTTGCCAGATCGGCCATTCCGGGCGCAAGGGTTCAACCCAGGTGGGTTGGGAAGCGCCGGACACGCGGCTGAAGTCCGGCAACTGGGAAACCATGTCTGCCTCGGCGGTGCCTTGGTCACAGGACACCGAAACGCCGCGGGCCATGACCCGCGCGGATATGGACAGGGTGCGCGGGCAGTTTGTGGCCTCTGCCAAAATGGCGCTGGCGGCCGGATTTGACATGCTGGAATTGCACGCCGCCCACGGCTATCTGATGTCGTCGTTCATTTCGCCAACATCCAACAGACGCGACGACGAATACGGCGGCAGCCTTGAAAACCGGCTGCGCTATCCGCTGGAGGTTTTTGCCGCCATGCGGGCCGCCTGCCCAGAGGATGTGCCCATGTCGGTTCGCATTTCGGCCAACGATTGGGTGGGCGACGCCGGAGTTACGCCCGCCGAAGCCGTGGAAATCGCGCGGGCGTTTTCGGGTGCGGGCGCAGATATAATTGACGTGTCCGCCGGCCAAACCTCCACAGAGGCCGATCCGGTCTATGGGCGCATGTTCCAAACGCCGTTTTCGGATCGTATCCGGCAGGAACTGGGCATTAAAACAATGGCTGTGGGCAATATTTATGAAGCGGATCACGTCAATTCCATCCTTATGGCCGGGCGTGCCGATCTGGTGGCCCTTGCCCGCCCGCATCTGACCGACCCATACTGGACGTTACACGCGGCTGCCGAACTGGGAGACGAGGACGGCGAATGGCCCGATCCCTATCTGCCTGGTCGGGATCAGCTGTTGCGGCTTAAAGAACGGGAACGGGAGATACGGGTATGAACATTCACAAGGGGCGGCACGCGCTGATCACCGGTGGCGGTACGGGCATCGGGGCGGCGATTGCGCTGGCGCTGGATGCTGCAGGGGCCAAGGTAACGATTACCGGGCGGCGGATGAAGGCGCTTGAAGAAACCTGTGCGCTGGGGGCCAACATCCACCCGCTGGTGATGGATGTCAGTGACGAGGCCAGCATCGTTGAAGGCACGGCGGCGGCGATTGCGGCGCGGGGGATTGTGGATATTCACGTGGCCAATGCGGGCATCGCGGAGACGTCGCCATTTGCCAAAACACCGCTTGAATTCTGGCGCAAGATCATGACCACCAATCTTGACGGGGTGTTTTTAAGCTGCCGCGAGGTGATACCGGGGATGCTGGAAAATGGATGGGGGCGGATTATCACCGTGGCCTCGATTGCCGGTCTGCGCGGGTTGAAATACGGGGTGGCCTATTCGGCCTCCAAACACGGGGTGATCGGCATGACACGGGTGATGTCCGAAGAATATATGGGCAAGGGCATCACTGCCAACGCGTTGTGCCCGGGTTATGTGCGCACCCCGATTGTGGCGCGCAACACTGCCCTGATCATGCAGCGCAGCGGGCTGAGCGAAGCCGAGGCAGAGGCCGCCATGAGCAATGACAACCGGCACGCACGGCTGGTGGAGGTGGCGGAAGTGGCAGATGCGGCCCTGTGGCTGTGCGGGCCAAACTCTGGCTCGATCAACGGGCAGACCATCGAAATCGCCGGCGGTCAGGTTTGATGGCGGAGCCATCCAAACAACGTTTGCGGTTTTGGCTGCAGTTGCTGAAAGCCACAAAACATGTGGAAAACGAGTTGCGTGAACGCATGCGGGTAGAGCTGGGTACGACCCTGCCCCGCTTTGATGTAATGGCCATGCTGGCAAAATCCGGCAACGGTTTGAAAATGTCAAAACTGTCAACGGAACTGATGGTGTCCAACGGAAATGTCACCGGAATTGTGGATCGGCTGGAGAATGAAAATCTGGTGGAGCGGGTGGCGATCAAGGGCGACCGGCGGGCCACGCTGGTGCGGCTGACGACCAAAGGCAAGACGGATTTTTCATGTATGGCAAAGGCGCACGAGCGCTGGGTCAGCGAGTTATTCGCCGGTGTTGATGAAAGCGAAATGGACGGGGCGCGGTATTTTCTGGCCCAAATTCGGGAGCTTACGTGATGGGCAATATGGCGGGGCTTATGCCTGAACATTTCTTGTGGCGCATGGAGGGAAACGTTGCGGTGATACAGCTAAATTCGCCTGAGCGCAAAAACCCGCTGACCTTTGACAGCTACGCCGAGCTGCGCGACACGTTCCGCGGTCTTGCCTATGCGGACGACGTGCACGCGGTTGTTTTTGCCCCCAACGGCGGTAATTTTTGCAGCGGCGGTGACGTGCATGACATTATCGGGCCGCTGGTGGCGATGGATATGAAGGATCTTTTGGCCTTTACCCGCATGACCGGCGATCTGGTCAAGGCGATGCTTGGCTGTGGTAAGCCGATTGTTGCCGCCGTTGACGGTGTGGCGGTGGGGGCCGGGGCCATCATCGCAATGGCTTCAGACCTCAGGCTTGGCACATCCGGGGCAAAATGCGGGTTTTTGTTCAATCGGGTTGGTTTGGCGGGCTGTGACATGGGGGCCTGCGCCATCCTGCCCCGGATCATCGGGCAGGGCCGGGCTGCCGAGTTGCTGTATCTGGGCCGGACAATGACCGCGGCCGAAGGTCTGGATTGGGGGTTTTACAATGCGCTGCATTCAGCCGATGACCTTGTGGCGGAAGCGCTGAAACTGGCGCAGCGCGTGGCAGCCGGGCCGACATTTGCCAACGGGATTACGAAAACCCAGCTGAACCACGAGTGGAACATGACGCCGGATCAGGCGATCGAGGCAGAGGCGCAGGCGCAGGCGATTTGCATGCAGACCGAGGATTTCGTGCGGGCCTATAAGGCGTTTGTGGCCAAAGATAAGCCAATGTTTGAGGGGAATTGACGATGCAGCATGTGCTTCCCCCTCTCCCCGACACTCTCCCAAAGGGAGAGGGGGCGATGGGGTCGACGATTGTGTGCCTGCTCTCGCTTTGGGAGAGGGTCGGAGAGACGGGGCGATGGGGCCGGCGATTGTGCGCCCCCTCTCCCCTTGGGAGAGGGCCGGGGAGAAGGAGCCGTCATGGCTGACATAACTTTTCTGAACTGGCCGTTTTTTGAAGACCGCCACCGCGAACTGGCGGCGGCGCTGGAAATCTGGTGCGGTGCCAACCTGCCGGTTGATCACAGCGATACTGATGCGGCTTGCGTGGGGCTGGTTGCGGCTTTGGGCAAAGCCGGGTTCCTGCACCATTCAGGTGGTGACGATTTGGATGTCCGCAGTCTGTGCATTATTCGAGAGATTTTGGCGCGCCACGACGGATTGGCGGATTTTTCCTTTGCCATGCAAGGGCTTGGCATGGGGGCGGTCAGCCTCTTTGGCACGTCTGATCAGCAAAAATGGCTGGAAAAAACACGCGGTGGAACAGCCATCAGCGCCTTTGCTCTGACCGAAGCGACGTCGGGGTCTGATGTGGCCAACATAACCACCAGCGCGGTGCTGTCAGGCGGCAATGAGTATTTGATCAAAGGTGAAAAGACGTGGATTTCCAATGGCGGGATTGCCGATATCTATGTGGTTTTTGCCCGGACGGGTGAAAGCGGTGCGCGGGGTCTGTCGGCGTTTTTGGTGCCTGCGGGTACAGAAGGATTTGAAGTGGTTGAGCGGTTAGATACCATTGCCCCGCATCCGCTGGCGCGGATCAGGTTTACGGATATGCGTTTGTCGACAAGCGCGATGATTGGAGAGCCGGGCGACGGATTTAGGATTGCCATGTCGGTGCTGGATGTGTTTCGCGCCACAGTCGGTGCAGCCGCACTGGGGTTTGCCCGCCGCGCGTTGGAAGAAAGCGTAAAACGCGCCACCTCGCGGGAACTGTTTGGTGCACCCATGGCGGAATTGCAGATGGTGCAGGGGCATATTGCTGATATGGCGCTGGATGTGGATGCAGCAGCGCTGCTGGTTTACCGGGCGGCATGGACCAAAGATATGGGCGCGGCACGGGTGACGCGCGAGGCGGCAATGGCCAAGCTGTTTGCCACGGATCACGCCCAGCGCGTGATTGACAAAGCGGTGCAAATTCATGGCGGTGATGGCGTGCGCAGGGGGTCCGTGGTGGAAAGTCTATACCGCGAGATCAGGGCGTTGCGCATATACGAGGGTGCGTCTGACGTGCAGAGGATCGTGATCGCCAGACAGGTTTTGGAAGGAAATTCATGATGTTGGGTCCATCTGCACATGTGGATAGTTTCACGCGGGACAATCTGCCGCCAGAGAACCAGCTGCCGAATTTTTTGCTGGAGGATTTTCCTTATCCCGAGTTTCTGAACGTCGGCGTCGCCCTGACCGACGCGATGGTTGACAAAGGTTTTGGCGATCATACGGCGCTGATCGGCAACGGGCGGCTGCGGACCTATAAAGAACTGACGGACTGGACCAACCGTCTGGCCCACGCGCTGGTGGAAGATTACGGTGTTAAACCCGGCAACCGGGTGCTGATCCGTTCGGCCAACAATCCGGCAATGGTCGCCTGTTGGCTGGCCGCCACCAAGGCGGGTGCGGTGGTGATCAATTCAATGCCGATGCTTAGAGCCGGGGAGCTTGGCCAGATCGTTGATATTGCTGAAGTTAAATATTGTCTGTGCGACAGCCGCATGATGGACGAGATTGTGTCCTGCGGCAAATCCTCAAAGCACCTGAAAACCATCATCGGCTTTGACGGCACCGCCAATCACGACGCCGAACTGGATCGCATCGCGCTGGCAAAACCGGTGAAATTTGATGCAGTGCGCACCGGGCGTGACGACGTGGCGCTGTTGGGGTTTACATCAGGGACCACCGGTGCGCCCAAGGCAACCATGCATTTTCACCGAGATCTTTTGATCATCGCGGATGGATACGCGGCCGAAGTTTTGAGGGTTTCGCCGGATGATGTTTTCGTCGGCTCACCCCCTTTGGCCTTTACCTTTGGCCTTGGCGGGTTGGCGGTGTTTCCCTTGCGCTTTGGCGCGACGGCCACGCTGCTGGAAGCCGCGTCGCCGGAAAATATGATTGAGATTATAGAGACTTACAAAGCAACCATCTGTTTCACCGCCCCCACGGCCTACCGCGCCATGATGCGGGCAATGGACGCGGGCGCTGATCTGTCCACCCTTCGCTGTGCGGTTTCGGCGGGTGAAACCCTGCCCGCGCCGGTTTATGATGAATGGCTGGCAAAAACCGGCAAGCCGATGCTGGACGGTATTGGGGCCACAGAGATGTTGCATATTTTTGTGTCCAACCGTTTTGACGATGCACGCCCCGCCTGTACCGGGCGGCCCGTTACAGGCTATGAGGCGCGGATTGTTGACGATGACATGAACGATCTGCCCGATGGTACGCCGGGGCGGCTGGCGGTACGCGGGCCTACGGGGTGTCGGTATCTGAACGACGACCGGCAGGCGGTTTATGTGCAGGGCGGCTGGAATATCACCGGCGATACCTTCGTGCGTGATGACGGCGGGTATTACCACTTTGCCGCCCGCAACGACGATATGATCATCTCGTCGGGTTACAATATCGCCGGGCCGGAAGTGGAGGCAGCCCTGCTGGCCCATGAATTTGTGGTGGAATGCGGCGTGGTTGGTGCCCCTGACGCGGACCGTGGGCATGTTGTTCAGGCGCATGTGGTGCTGGAAAATGGCGTTGCGCGTGACGGGGCCACGGTAAAGGCATTGCAGGACCATGTGAAAGCGGTGATTGCACCTTATAAATACCCACGCAGCGTTGTTTTCATTGATGAATTGCCAAAAACCCAAACCGGCAAAGTGCAGCGGTACCGCCTGAAGGAAAGCACCTGAATGACCGATTTTGCCAAGACCAAAGCGCAGTTTTATTTGCCCGAGGGGGTGATTTACCTGGACGGCAACTCGTTGGGACCTTTGCCGTTGGCAGCAAGTGCCCACGTGTCTGACACGATGCAGGATGAGTGGGGCGAAATGCTGATCCGCGGCTGGAACAAGGCCGGCTGGATGGAGCTTTCCACCGGCATTGGCGACCGCATCGGCCGTCTGATCGGGGCGGAAACCGGGCATGTGATGGTTGGTGACACTTTGTCTATCAAGATTTATCAGGCTTTGGCTTCAGCTTTGGAGTTAAATCCTGGGCGCAAAATCATCCTGTCAGACAGCGGAAATTTTCCCACTGATCTGTACATGGCGCAGGGGCTCATTCGCACGCTTAATCAAGGACATGAATTGCGCATCGTAAAGCCTGCGGATATCGCGGAAAATATCACCGAAGATGTTGCTGTGCTCATGCTAACCGAAGTGGATTACCGCACGGGCCGCCTGCATGACATGAAATCCTTGACTGAAATCGCCCATTCAAAGGGTGTGATCACAGTTTGGGATCTGGCTCATACAGCAGGCGCAATACCGGTTGATCTGGCCGGATGCGGCGCTGATTTTGCCGCGGGCTGTACTTACAAGTATCTGAACGGCGGGCCGGGTGCGCCGGCCTTTATCTATGTCGCGCCGCGTCATATTCACAACACCCGTCCGGCCCTTTCGGGTTGGCTGGGGCATGAGGCACCGTTTGACTTTGATCTTGAGTATCGCGAGGGGGCCGGGATCGAGCGGATGCGGGTTGGCACACCGCCGGTTATCGCGTTGAAATCATTAGAAACAGCGCTGGATATTTGGAATATGGCAGATATCAAAGATGTGCGTAAGAAATCCATACAACTGTGCGATTTTTTCATAAAAGAAATCGAGGTCCGGTGCCCCGCCCTGAAACTGGCCAGCCCGCGCGACGGCAACCGGCGCGGTTCGCAGGTTTCGTTTCGCTTTGAACACGGTTTTGCCGCGATGCAGGCGCTTATTGATCGAGGCGTAATCGGCGATTTTCGCGCGCCCGATGTGATGCGTTTTGGCGTCACACCGCTGTACATCGACGAGACAGACGTAAGAGCGGCAGCCGCAATTATTGAAGATGTGATCACAAACAGTCTGTGGGACGCGGAAAAATACAAAATCCGGAGTAAAATCACATGAACAGCGCCTTTGATCCTGCTGAAGACGGGGCGCAAATGTCCTTTGACGGGCGTATGTCCTACGGCGATTATCTGAAGATAGATCAGATACTGTCGGCCCAAAACCTGCGCACAGATGCCCATGATGAAATGCTTTTCATCATTCAGCACCAAACGTCCGAGCTGTGGATGCGACTTGCCATTCACGAGGTTGTCGCGGCGCGTGCAGCCCTCAAAGGTGACAGGTTGCAGCCCGCCTTTAAAATGCTAACCCGCGTGGCCCGGATCTTTGAACAGCTGAATTCAGCGTGGGACGTGCTGCGCACCATGACGCCCTCGGAATACACGCAGTTTCGCGACCAGTTGGGGCAATCCTCGGGCTTTCAATCACATCAGTACCGCCTGATTGAATACGCCGTCGGCAACCGCAACCCCGCCATGCTGCAGCCTCACGCGCACAAGCCTGAAATCCTTGCGCTGCTGGATGCGGAACTGCAGCGGCCCAGCCTTTATGACGAGGCGCTGCGTCTGCTGAACCGGCACGGCATCGCCATACCAAAGGCCATTTTAAACCGCGATACGCGGCAAACCCACCAAAACAATGACGCCGTGATGCAGGCCTGGAAAACCGTCTATCAGGCTCCGCAAACCCATTGGGAACTTTACGAGCTGGCGGAAAAACTGGTAGATTTTGAAGACTATTTTCGCCGCTGGCGGTTCAACCACGTTACAACCGTAGAGCGCATCATCGGTCTGAAACGCGGCACTGGCGGCACCAGCGGCGTTGGCTATCTGCGCCGGATGCTGGAGGTGGAGCTGTTCCCGGAACTGTGGCGCGTCAGGACAGAATTATGAGCTGGACCGCCACCCGCACCGTTGAATTTGCCCACTGTGATCCCGCAGGTATCGTGTTTTACCCGCGTTATTTTGAGATGATCAATTCGGTGATCGAGGAGTTTTTTGCAGCCCACGTCAACCACCCTTTTGCCAAAATGATCTTTCAGGGCAAAAACGGCATGCCCACCGCGCAAATCAGCGTCAGCTTTCTGACACCGGGACATCTGGGCGACGAACTGGCGTTCTCCCTGCATTTTCCGAAAGTCGGCACCAGCAGTGCCACACTGAATATGACCTGCGCCCATCAGGGCCAAACGCGGTTTACGGTGGAACAGGTGTTGGTGCGGACTGATTTAAGCACCGGAAAATCCAGCCCCTGGCCAGCGGACATTGCCGAAAAACTGAAATCTGCCTAAGGAATTCTGATGAACACGGATACCGTGCACACCCTGCTGCACCCTAAAAACTGGAAAGCAGCCAAAGGCTATGCCAACGGCGTCATGGCCCGGGGCGCGTTGGTGTTTTTGGGTGGACATATCGGCTGGAACGCCCAGCAACAGTTTGAAAGCGACGATTTGGTCGATCAGGTGGACCAGACACTTGCCAATATCGTTGCGGTTTTACGCGAAGCCAGCGCTGGCCCCCAACATATTGTCCGCCTGACCTGGTATATCACGGATAAGAAGGACTATTTGACCAACCTCAAAGGCATCGGCGCTGCCTACCGCAAGCATCTGGGCCGCCATTATCCGGCGATGGCAATGGTGCAGGTTGTTGCCCTGATTGAAGACCGCGCCAAAATAGAGATCGAAGCCACAGCGGTGTTACCGGAGTGACCCGCCCTTTCATCTTTGCAAAAATACTCGTGTCCGCCGAGCGTCCAGCGAGGGCGGCCCGGCGCAACAAAAATCGACCGAAGGTCGCATTTTTGGCGTGAGAATTCCGTTGATCCGGCGTGTCACCCCGCCGCCGCATCCTCGATCTGGCTGGCCACACCTTCGGCCCGGTCGGCAATACGTGAAAAAATCCGCTCCAGATCATCCGGCAGGGTCGGCACTTCCACCCGCACCTCAACCGCGCCGGCCTTTTCAATCTCAGGCCGATCGTCGGCCAGTTTTTGTTCGACGTTGCGCAATTCCTCTTCCAGCCCGGCGGTTTTATCCGCCAGCATCAGACCGGCCATCAACAACATCCGCGCCTCAGGCACCCGCCCCAATGCCTCGGCCAGTGATTGGGCTTCGGTGTCCAGCAACGCGGCGGCCGATTGCAGGAAATGTTCTTCGCCCTCCTGACAGGCCACCTGAAACACCCGGCCACCAATGCGAATATCAATATCAGGCATTGATCCGGCCCTCCACCAATGGCTTTAGCTCTTCAAGTATCGAGTCCATTTCGCCAACCTCCGCGGCCCGTGTGGCGCGCAGCGCCTCCAGTTCCGCCTGCATGGACGCATCTATGGTTGATGCGTCGCCTATATTTGCCAGCGCCTCTTCGCGCAGTCGTCCGTTGGTTTCGCGCAGATGGGTATTGGCGTTCTTGAGCCGCTGAATTTTCAATTCCTGATTCTGAACTTTTTCGCGCAACCGTTCCACCCTGCCGTCAAACGGCAAGTCGTCAGTTTCCGCTGAACCTTTCTGTTCCTGCAGTTGTTCTGCCAGCGCCGCCGCGTTTGTTTTCTCGGTCGCTAATTCCGCTTGGGCATTTTGCAAGGCGCCCTTCAATTCCTCTATCTCGGACGGGTCAGGCGCGGTGGTGCCAGCGTCCATCGCGCCGGCCATAGCCGATATTTTCTCAAGTGCTGCCATGATGCGGCGCTGATATTGCTCAATCTCTTTCATGCGCTAACTGCCCGTTTTCCCAACCTTCGAATCGTCGTTCAGATGAATATGCCCAAGTTTACTCAATGCCCCAACAGAAAGCTTCCTAAAAATCCGTTTCTTAGCAGGACAAGTTGATCCCGCTTGTGATAAGCAGTTCAGCATAGAAACAACTCGGCAAATTCCTGCCGGTTCAAACAAATTGACAAAGCCAACCTGTGAAACCCGCCATATACAAAATCAGTTCGAACCGAGCCCAACCGGAACATGCGCCGCCGGTAGGCCTCTCATGAACAATCAGGTGGGTCTGCTTTTGGCCGCTGTGTTGGTCGCCATTTTTCTGGCGGACAGCCTTGTTTTCCATTGGGATCTACAAGTTGTTTTGGGCAAAGCGCTGATTGAAGCGGTCGAATATCTGGCCTTTTGGCGGTAGGGTCGCCTGATCTTGCCGGACCAGACGCCGCAGTTGACCCGCGCATCAGTGCGCGCTTGTCCATATATAGTGCGAATCAGACTAAGAACCACATGTAAGCCCCGTGAATCGCAAAAAATTTACCGCTCACGCAAAAAAGGGGATTCACATTTCGAATCACCTGTGCAATGATTCGTTTACGCCGCCGACAAGAGCGGTACACTTGGCAGAGCAGTTGATGAACCCAAAACCCAAGCGTTTGGCGGTAAGTGCGGCGATCTTTTTCGCCACCACATTTTCCCTCGCCGCCTATTTCGCTTTTGCAGCG
>Ga0209992_10003418_pt1 | contig 13348 bp, 10 predicted proteins | sample 2SBtaG_2_FD_182564 | JGI IMG/M metagenome (GOLD analysis project Ga0209992, IMG submission 182564) | Deep subsurface microbial communities from Kolumbo volcano to uncover new lineages of life (NeLLi) - 2SBTROV12_ACTIVE470 metaG (SPAdes)... | ecosystem: Environmental > Aquatic > Marine >... | reverse complement strand
TATAATGCTGATGAAATAGGCGTTTTGAAATTGGATTTATACCCCAAAAAACAAGTAAATACAGGAGATGTAGGGTATATAATTAGCGGAGTAAAGAAAGCCAATGAAGTAAAAGTTGGTGATACGATTACCAGTGTTGCTAACCCTTGTTCTGAAGCTGTATTGGGTTTTGAGGATGTGAAGCCAATGGTTTTTGCTGGAATATATCCAGTTGATACTGATGATTATGAAGAATTGAGAGCTTCCATGGAAAAATTGCAATTAAATGATGCTTCATTAGTTTTTGAACCAGAATCTTCTGTAGCACTTGGGTTTGGTTTTAGATGTGGTTTCTTAGGGATGCTTCATATGGAGATTATTCAAGAAAGACTAGAAAGAGAATTTAACATGGTAGTAATTACTACCGTACCTAATGTATCCTACAAGGTTTACATGAAAAAAGAATTAGAAGAGGTTATTGTAAACAATCCTTCTGAGTTGCCAGACCCATCTAAAACGGAATGGATAGAGGAGCCTTATATTTCAGCCCAGATTATCACAAAATCTGAATTTGTAGGAACAGTAATGAATTTATGTATTGAAAAAAGGGGGGACCTTAAGAATCAGGTTTATTTAACTCAGGATAGAGTTGAGTTAAGTTTTAATATGCCTTTGTCTGAAATTGTTTTTGATTTTTATGACCGTTTAAAAACGGTAAGTAGGGGTTATGCGTCATTTGATTATTCTCCAACAGGGTATCAAAAATCTGATCTTATTAAATTGGATTTATTATTGAATGCAGAACCAGTTGATGCATTATCTGCATTAGTACATAGGAGTAATGCTTTCAATTTAGGTAAAAAGATCTGCTTGAAATTAAAAGAATTAATCCCAAGACAACAATTTGAAATTCCAATACAGGCAGCTATTGGAGCAAAAATAATTGCTCGTGAAACCATAAAGGCTTTAAGAAAGGATGTTACTGCTAAATGTTATGGTGGAGATATTACTAGGAAAAGAAAATTATTGGAAAAACAAAAAGCAGGTAAAAAAAGAATGAGACAGGTAGGAAAGGTAGAAGTTCCTCAGGAAGCTTTTTTAGCAGTTTTAAAATTAGATTGATCAGAAAAAAGCTCGAATCTGTACTCCCCCAGAATGTATTGTTGAGGTATCGTAAGATTTTCTCCCATTATAATTAAATGTTAGCTGTAAGTTATTGGCTAAGGTCCTTTGATAAGAAATAGTCCAGGTAGCATTGTTTCCAGGCTGAAGTGACTCTAGCATTTCAAAAGCAATGGAGGTATTGGTTTGACCATTGAACTTTATGTATATATATTTAATATTGGCTGAAAAACTTCCTTTTTTTAATTGATTGTATCTCAGGTCCAACCCAAGATCAGTAAGATAGGCTTGTTCAGTTCCAGATTCAGGACTGTTGATCTTTTCAGAGTAGCTTGTATTAATGGAAATTCGAAATTTGGTATTGGGTTGATAGGATAATTTTGATTCTATTTTTTCAATTTCAATTTCATAATTTCTAGAAGGGGCATAGTCGGATTGATTTGTTTTGATACCCTGCTCAGTATTGATTAATACACTTATAAGCCTCGTGATATTCCACCTTAACTTAATTTCATTAAAACTTCGTGACCTTGTATCAAATCCATTTAATAATAATAATTTATTCCTATAGTCTTGAAACGTGTATTCAAGGCCAAATTTTGGGTTGGAACGATTAAAAAAGAGGCTATTCCTGAATGAATTGGTAATTCCTTGTAATAATGTGTCAGAAAGGTTATTGGAAAAAGGATTGATAAAATCATTTAAATCTAATGAAGATGTTTTCTTTTCAGATCTTAAGGCAGTTTGTGAATTGAATCGATTGATAAATTTCGCCAATTTAGATTTAGATTTAAAGTAATACCTTGGGTTGATATTCAATACCTGGCTTAATTGATAGCTATATACTTTTATGTAGGTGTTGGAAGGAGTAAATATTCTAATATAAGAAGCTTGATCCTGATATTGTGCAATTTCAAACTCATTAAGGTCTTTAACGCCATCATCATTATAATCTATCCATGTATATACTCCTTGACCTGCAGGAACTTCAAAATAAACAAATTCTTTTCTTAACTCTAAGCCAGATCCAATTTCATAATAGGTCTTAGAATTGATCATGCCTTTTAATATTCTTAATTGGTAATCCACTCTGCTAGTAATTGAGTTTTCAGGTTGAATATTGGTTAGTGAAGTGTCAAGAATAGACAACATTCGATAAGTAGCTCCAGCCTGAAATCTATGTTTGGGGTTATTTAAGAGTGAAAAGTTGATTCCAGGGCTTCTTGCATATGTAGCCCTTTTGAGATTTTGCTCATTTTTGAACCAATCATACCTTTCCTGATAAAACAATTTAAAATTATTTTTAGAGGAGTCACCTTGTTGTAAATATACCTTCCAATCATAAAACCGATATGAGTTTGTGCTTAAGGTGTCTTGTGTTATAAAGATATTTTCTTCATGGATATCTTCAAATCCAATCCTAATTGAATTAAATGATTTATAAATATTGGATTGATGTCTTAAAAATGAGGTTTCTCTAATACCATTACTTACTAAATAGCTGGCATCAACATCTGCATTTATCCCTTCAGACCAGTTGATTTTTAGGTCATTTTTATACCCAGAATATGCAGTGTCTATATGATAAGTATTGAATTGGTAAGAAATTTTATCTTTTTTGTTTTTAAGAAGATTTATTTTTCCAATACCTGTATATTGATTTCCTGAAATATCTTGAAATTGTATATTCCAATTTCTTTCAAACTCTACTTCTCTGAATCTTTCAATTCTTTTGAAATTATCAGAAATACCTTCAAAGTCAATCGAGGTAGAAATGTCCCACTTTTTGTTGCTTTTCATATTGTGAACCCATGTGTATCTACCAGCATATCCTAAATTATTGTTATTATCAATACTTGAAAAAGTATTTAGGTCTTCGTTAGAAAGAGCTAATTCAATTTTTGAAAAGGATTTGTTGCCATATTTTTTTTCCACACCTGCAGTTACCATTTGTCTTTTTTTAGGCGTTATGAGCATTCTTATTGGAGCATAGGAGCCATTATGAATAATGTTTCCATTAACTGTATCTGGTGCTGTCCATTGATAGACCCTTCCAAAGGCATTGTAATCGGATAGTATGTAGTCTCCATTTCCTTGACCTACTGAACTAAATACAAGCTGATAATAGGCGCTGTCAGAAGAAGTTGAATAAACATATACTTCATAACCTAAGCTGTCAATTTTTTTATATAATGTCATTTCATTGTTGAAGCCGACACTGTCTATACTTGGAGCAATAGCCGAATCTAGCTGATCACCAACACTGGAAAGAAGGTCTCTGTCTACTTGATTTAGTTCTTGTTGGAGTGATTGGTTTTTACTATCCTGTTCTGCGTATACGTTTAAGAAATAAGACCAATTATTTTTAGAGTATTCATTGCTGTTCTGCAATAAAGACCTTGCGTAATTTTTGTCACTATACTGGAATTCGACATAAATTCTTTTGTCTTTTGTTATTAGATGATTGGTAGTAAATGTTAATTCAGCGGTATTGTAATCAATGACATAATCGTACTGTTGTCCCCTTTGAAGTTGCTTTCCGTCAATATAGACCCTTTCAGTACCACTTAAAATTATAATAAAGGGCTCATTTTCTTCACCCGTTAGTCTATAGGGGCCTTGATTTCCTTCAATACCCATTAAAACATTTCTTGCAAATTTCCCTTTACTTATAGCAGCGCTAAATTGTGTTTTAAATACCCCGTCATTATTTTGTTTAGAATATTCATAGGTAGCTCCTTGGCCTCTTTTTTGATAAGTTAAAAAGTAACCTTTAGGTTTTTTAAGCCAAAAATCACCGGCAATTAATTTCCAGTCGTCAGAAAATAATTGGATATATACTTGGTCAAAATCCTGTAATTGTTGGGTGTTGCCTTGAGGTTGTATTGGAATGTTATCATCGGTAATTGAAGCAAGAATCTCTATGTCTTGAGAAATTTTACCTGCTAGTTGTAGATTTAGATTAGAATTTAACGATAGATTTTGATTGTTTCCAAAGAATGCTCCCCTTGAAATACTCCCAGATTTATTCAATCCTTTCATTCCTAAGAGATCTCTATTTTCCGGTAGAGCAGAAAACCTAATTGGTTTAAATTGTACACTTTCGTCTAGAATCATAATATTGGAATCTCGTAATTGAAATACTTTATTAAAATCAAAGTATAATATTCTGTATTGGAATATTAAAGTGTCATTTATAGGAACAATTGGAGTAAACAGGGCATTGCTTCCATCTATAAAATAATGGCCAGTATTTAAAGTGTCGCCATTTTTATATGTTACAACTACATGATCGGCTAAAACAGAAACACTATCAATTTGTAATTGATTATCTGATACATAAAGTGTTTTTGTCCTATAATTATTTGTAAGTGATTGTGAATAATAAGACGAGCCTATTATTAATAATAAACAAATTATATAGTATTGAAATTTGAAAAACATATAAGTTTTACAGAAAGATAACAACATTAAAATAACGTATAGTAATATAAAATGTTATAAGTGTTTTATATTCTAAGATGAAATATTTAATAGATATATTATATTTACATTTATATCTAACTGTTTAAAGGTTCAATGATAAATAATAAAGAATGAAAAAAGTACTGATCATCCTATTTTCAATCATTTTAGTTACTTCATGTAATGTTGAAGAAAAGAACACGGATCCTCCATTAAAGAAAGCTAATGGGTATTGGATAAGTCCAGGGGGTTTAAAATACAAGCTATATTCTGGTGGAATCTTTAAGATTAATGAAATAAATAATTTTAAAAGTCTATTCCCTCATAGCATTGTAGATGCAGTTTCAGCTAGGATTGGCTCACAAATCTATCAAGGACTTTTTAAGTTAGACCAGAGAACACTTGAGGTCAAAAAGTGTTTAGCTTCTTCTTATGAAGAGAATGACGATGGCACCGTGATCACCATTAAAATACATGATAATGTTTTTTTCCATGATAACCCTTGTTTTAAGGGTTCAAAAGGAAGAAATATGACGGCACATGATGCTAAATATGCATTTGATATGCTTTGTGAAAAAAGGGGAGATAATTCTTTGTTTAGTTTGTTTGTAGATAGAGTGAAAGGAGCAAGAGATTATTATGAATCTACAGTAGCTAAGGACCCATTGGTTGGAGGAGTTCCTGGAATAACTGTTTTGGATGATTATACTATTAAAATAGAATTAGAAAAACCTTGTTCGTTTTTCAAAAAAGTATTGACTCATAATGGTTGCTGGATTTTCCCTAGAGAGGCGTATGATAAATATGGAGAAGAAATGAGAGTTAAATGTGTAGGAACAGGTCCTTTTGTAGCTAAAGATATTAAGGATGGTTCTTATGTGAGATTAGTGAAAAATAAAACTTATTGGGAGAAGGATGTTCATGGCAATCAATTGCCTTATTTAGATGTTGTGAAAATCACCTTTTCTAAAGACAAAAAAACTGAATTAGCAAATTTCAGGAAAGGTAATCTAGATATGGTATGGGTATTACCAGTTGAAGATATGCAAGATGCAGTGGCTAATTTTGCTGAAGTAGAAAGAGGTAATTCAACAGAGTTTGAATATCAACAGAAAAATGGACTAACTATTCAATATTATAGTTTTCTAACAACTTCAAATATTTTTAGTGATAAAAGAATTCGTATGGCATTTAATTATGCAATTGATAGAGAAGCGCTAGTTAAATATACCCTCCAAGGAGAAGGTGAACCTGCATTACATGGATTAATTCCAAAATTCAAGGAATATGATAATTCAGTTATTGATGGTTTTACTTTTGATAAAGATAAAGCTAAGAAGCTTTTAAAGGAAGCAGGGTACCCTAATGGAAATTCATTTCCTGCTATCTCTCTACATGTTAATCAGGATGGGACCAATAATATTGTTATTGCCGAGGCCATCCAACATATGCTTAAAGAGAATTTAGGAATAGATCTAAAGATAGAAGCGCTTGCCTCTAATAATCTCCTTATAGAGAGATTTCAATATGGTAAAACAGATTTTTTCAGAACTGCATGGGTAGCAGATTATCCAGATCCTGAGAATTTTTTAAAGTTATTTTATAGTAAAACAATTCCTGATAATCCAAACGAAAGGTCATTTCCAAATACTTCAAGGTTTAGCAATGCAGATTTTGATAATTCATTTGAGATTGCAACTACATCAATGGATAGTTTAACAAGAATAATTAATTATCAAAAATGTGATAGTATACTTATAGCAGAGGCTGCTTTTATGCCATTGTATTACGAACAATACATAAGAATGCTTCAAAAGAATATTATGGCATTTCCAATTAATGGAATGGAATACAGAGATCTATCAAGGGTCTTTATTTCTAAAGATGAATAGAACGTTTATCTACTGCTTTTAATAGTAGGGTGTTTATAAATAATCACATTTATTTTCTATATAAATAATATTGGTGGCAAATTTGTAGTTATAATAATTTACTACAAAATGATCTACAGAATATTTCCAATATTACTATTAGCTATTTTGATTTCCTGTGTGCCTGCAAGGAAGTTTGAAGAAATTTCAGCTAAACAAAAGTTATGCGCTGAAGAGCTAGAAAGCTTAAAAAAAATGTCCATTGACCTTGAAACATTAAATACTGAGCTACAATCAGGTTTTGATCAAATGAAAGATAAGGTGTCAAGACTTGAATCGGATACAACGTTATTGGGAAAAGCACTTAGAATTAAGGAAAAACAATATGATAAAATAGACGATCTGAATCAAAGAATTCAAAACCAATTAGAATCATTACAACAAGGGACTAGGTATGAATTAGAAAAAAGAGAAGCTGAATTAGAAGCTACTAGGTTAGAACTTCAAAAAAGAGAAGATGAATTAAGAGCGCTGGAAATTGAATTGAATAAAAAGAAATCAGACCTTGAGTCATTGTCAATGGAATTGAAATCAAGAGAGAGAAGAGTAAAAGAATTAGAGGAATTGATTGCTAAAAAGGATGCTGCGGTAAAAGCATTAAAAGAAAAGGTGGCCAATGCCTTATTAGGATTTAAAGACAAAGGGCTAACTGTTGAGCAAAAAAATGGTAAGGTATATATTAGTATGGAAGCAAAATTACTTTTTGCTTCAGCCAGTACTAAGGTAGATGATGAAGGAAAAAAAGCATTAATAGAATTAGCTAAAATTCTTCAGGAACAAAATGACCTTGAGGTATTGGTGGAAGGACATACTGATACGGATAAAATGAGAGCATCTGGTCATCCAAGTGATAATTGGGAGTTAAGTGTCCTTAGAGCAACATCAGTAGTTAAAATAATGTTAGAAAACAGCTCTATGGATCCTGCTACAGTTACTGCTGCAGGAAGAAGTGAATTCTTGCCATTGGATGAGAATGATAAAGCAAAAAATAGAAGAATTGAAGTGATTTTGATCCCTAAATTGGATGAGTTATTCGAGATTATTTCTAATGAATAAATTAATCAGTGTCTAAAGAGAGTCTGGTTAATCCTCTTAACTGTTTAGCAAGTTTATTAAAGTAAAAAGACAAAGAGGTTTCCTCTAATGGTATATCTACAGGTATGCTTAGTTCAATTGGAATTGTTGCGTCAACAGCCATTGCCTCGTCAAAAGTAATTAACGCAGAAGATTTTAAAGGAATTTTTATAGGCACCTTTAGATCTACAGGTATTTTCATTGCTAATCCAACAGGTAATGTGTCAATAATCAACATGTCAATTGGAACTACACTATGGACGGGCAATAATTCTTCAAACCCAACTTTTAGATTTTGATTAACGGGTATCTTACCCCTTATAGGGAAGTTCATACCTTTTCCTCCAAATATGGACATGTTCATTTTTTGGTCTAAAGGGATGGTGTCATCAACTAGAATATTTACATAATCCGTCACCTTTATGGTTGTATCTAATTTTATATAATCATGTACTCCAATCTTAAATGGGATCAGAAGATGCTGATCAACTGGAATTTCTGCTCTAAATGGAATTTCTGTTTCTAATAGCATATTAATATTAACTTTTAACTCATCCTTAACTGTAATATCAGAGTTTAATGGAATGTTTTCGTTAATTGTTACATTGGTAATAATATGCTGAATTGCCATCTCTTCCATTGTTTTGCCAATGTTATCTAATCTTTTATCAGATACGCCTAAGGCAATATATAGAATTACTATAATGACAATTGAAGTCATTAAAGCAATTGAAAGAAATGTAATTATTAATTTATTTTTCACTTATTGTTAAAAACTGAAAAGTAATAATTTTTTCAATAGAATTATTCATCAGAATTTTTTAGATATTTTAGCACGCTTAATATATATGTTAAATAGTTATAAAAATTAAATCAATGAAGAGGTTAAGGTCTTTCACGTTATTTGTAGTAATGATTTTAATTGTTACATCTTGTAGTTTAGAAAATAGTTTTGTGCAAAAGAGAAAATATCAAAAGGGTTATTATGTTTCAATTGCAAAAAAAAATAAGAGTAATAGCCTGAATAAAGCATCTTCAAAAAAGATGGATGATTTAAAAGAATTAAATAATTTACCTGCAATTTCAGAAACAGAAAATAGTTTTTCTCAAAAAAATGAACATGTTACAAAACAGAACAGGGTATTAAAAAATGAAGTTGATTCAAAATTAAATAGTAAAGAAAAAAGGCCTAATGAGGTGAATGAAGGATTTGAAATAAACAAAACACTAGCTAATAAATTGAAAGGGGTTAAGAATTTAAATAGAAAAACAAATAATAATACATCTGCAAAACCATATAAAAGTATGGATGATGATCTTATTAATTTAATTTTAGCAATTGTTTTAGTAATAGCAATTATTATGTTGCTAGCTTTTTTAGATGGTCTATTGGGTGGTCTTTTAAGCTTAATCTTACTTATTGTAATAGTAGTATTGTTGTTAAGCTATTTCGGAATAATATAAATTTTAAGGAGAATCTATATTATAGATATTCCCATTTATATCGACAGTTATTTCAGAATCACATTCTCCTTCTCCAAAATCAATATTTCTTGTATAAAGATTAGCTGGTTGTAATTCTATACTCCCTTTTTTTATCCATTTACATGACATTGAGAACCTTAATGGTGATGTTATGGTTGAAGTGTAATCACGCCCATTTCTGTTAATTCCAGAAGATGTTCCTGTAATATCATATTCGTCATCTAAGAATCCAAGTGGACCTTGAGTGTCTTCCCCTATTACCCATTCTATAATTCTATTACTTTCATATTTAGCTTGGTCACCACTAGGATAGGTGATATTTCCATTAACAATATTCGAAATAAAGTAGGAATGCCCTTCATTATTAAGCCCTTCATTGGTTAATGTTTTAGTGCCTTCAACCTTATGATTGTTTAGGTAGAATTCATTGGTATTTATTGAAATGGTTGTTCCCGCATCCCTATATCTTCCATCCATAATAACAATAAGTTTACCTCTTCTATCAACGCCAAAAACATCAGTGCAGTTTACAGAACCAAAATCAATAGTAATTGTTTTTGGGAAGCTAGTATCAGGTAATGAGGGATGAATGGTGATGGCAGCACAACTGTTTAAAATAGAGTTACTGCTTTTTTCTAGCTCTTCATTGATAATAACGTCCTCAGTTACTTTCAATAGGTCATTGAAAGCAATTACTGCAATTGTATTATCCTGACTAGAGGTAGTAGATCTATTGAGTTTGTTTTTTTGACAGGAAATAAAAATGAATAAAATGATATTAAATAATATATATTTTCTCATCGCAAATAACTTTAACTCTTTTATTTCTAAAAGGTTGCAATTACTTTTCGTAAAAATGCATTTCTTTCACATATTTTGCGACATTACTTGTAAGGAGATAAGTGACATCTTTCTTTTCTTTAATTGCTTTTCTTATAAAACTAGAAGATATTTTCATAATGGGAGCGTCACAATAAATCACTTTTTCATGTGAGCTTAGGTAATTTCCTGACTGATCTTCTGGTGTTTCATTTTTTTCTTGTTCTGTCAGAATTCTTGGGTAAACATATAGGAAATGTTCATTGATAATTTGATCATGATTTTTCCATTTATGAAACGTTCTTAGATTGTCTTCACCCATGATTAATCCGAATTGATGTGTTGGGTGTTTCTCTTTAAGATAAGTTAATGTGTTAATAGTGTAAGAAGGAATCGGGAGATCGAATTCAATATTTGATGCTTTCAATTTGGGATTTTCTTCCACAGCCACTCTTACTAAGGACAACCTGTGATAATCATTAAGCATAGAAGCTTTTTCTTTGAATGGGTTTTGAGGCGAAACTATTAACCAAACTTCATCTAAATTGGTATAATAAGCCATATAATTAGCAATAACTAAGTGCCCAACATGAATCGGATTAAATGTCCCAAAGTATAACCCTATATTTTTCATCCTTTATTTAAGAAATTTCTAATTAAACTAGCGGCTTCTTTACATGCATTGTCAAGTATGTCATTCATGATTACCTTGTCAAATTCATTCATGTATTCTAATTCCTTTTTAGCTTTATTAATTCTTTTGTTAAGGTCATTTTCATTTTCAGAATCTCTTAAAACTAATCTTTGTCTAAGTTCTTCAATTGAAGGTGGGCTTATGAAAATAGATAATGCTTTATCCTTGAAATGGGTTTTTAAATTAATGCCGCCTTCTACATCAACATCAAAAAGAACATGATTTTTATTATTCCAAATTCTTTGGATCTCATTTTTCATTGTGCCATAATAGTTGTTGTTGTAGACTTCTTCCCATTCAATAAATTCATTTGCGATTATTTTTTTTTTAAAATTATCGACAGAAATAAAATAATAATCTTTTCCATGAATTTCATTATTTCTTTTGTTTCTAGTGCAAGCAGAAATAGAAAACTCTAGATTCATGTTTCTTTTTAAAAGAGAATGCACGATAGAAGTTTTGCCTGCACCAGATGGAGCACTAAATATAATTACCTTTCCTGAAAAATCTTTAGTGTTCATTATAGTGCATTTAAGACCTGTTCTTTGATTTTTTCTAAATGATCCTTCATTAATACAACTAGCTTTTGAATTTCTGTATGATTGGCTTTGGATCCTAAAGTATTTATTTCTCTACCTAACTCTTGAGTAATAAACCCAAGCTTTTTTCCATTTGGAGCACCTTCATTCATGGTTTCTAAAAAATGATCTAAATGGTTTGAAAGTCGTACTTTTTCTTCTGAAATATCATACTTCTCCATATAATAAATCAATTCTTGTTCAAACCTATTGTTATCGTAATTTTCTTTGTCCGCAAGAGATTCAAGGTTTTTTTTAATCCTTGTTTTTACAATTGATATTCTTTCGCTTTCAAATGATGATACTTTTTCAAGTAATACATTAATCGATTGTATCTGCTTTAGAAGGTCCTTCTCTAGGGAAGATCCTTCACTAATTCTGAATTTTGACAATTCAGATATTGAATTTCTGATTAGCTTTTCAATTACTCCCCATTCTTTACTTGATAATTCTTTTTTCTCTGTTTTTAGAACATCAGGCATTCTCATAATCAATTGTAAAAAATCAATTTGTTCAGCATTCTTAATAGAGTTGTCCTCAATAATTTTTTGAAATGTTTGGTAATGATTTTTTACAGCATTTAAATTAATATGTTGATTTGCCTCAGATTCAGTTAAATCATAATGTATTGTCATCTCAATTTTACCCCTTAATAAGCCCTCAGTAATAATAGTCCTCATAGTCATATCCTTTGACTTATAGATTTGGGGGAGCTTTAAGCTGATATCTATGAATTTACTGTTAAGGGATCTTATCTCTACAACTATTTTTTTATTGTCTATTAAGGCTTCAGCTTTGCCGAACCCTGTCATGGATTGCATCATTCTTAATTTTTTTTCAAAAGTATAAAAATTAGGTACTTCTTAAAGAAGGTATGCTTACCAAATATACACCCATAAAAATTGCGGAGCTGCTTATGATCATATTTATATCAAGAGATTCGTCATTTGCTAAAAGGGCAAAAATAGCTGTTAAAATGGGCTGAAGATAAATATACGAGCTTACAACAGTAGGGCTAACTCGTTTAATTCCATATATATTTAGTAGATAACAGAAAAAAGTAGTAAATACGATTACAAGAGTAATTTTAAAAATAATATTATCTGGCATATTTAGATCGATACTGCCTATTTGAGGTATGCCAAATGGTATTACAAATAAAAGTCCAAAAGTAAACACCCATCTTATTACAGTTAAAGGAGCATATTTTTTCATTAATGATTTTACTAATACTAGGTACAAACCATAACTAGCGGCATTCATAAAAACAAAAATATCGCCATTAAAAGAAGCTCCAGATCCTGATGAATCATTTTGTAAGATTAAATAAGAAGCACCCCCAATTCCTAAAGAAATTCCTAAAAATCTACTAATTGTAATTTTCTCTTTTAATAGGAACATGGATAATAGAGCAACAATTACAGGGCTGGATACCATAATGATCGAGGCGTGTATTCTACTTGTTAGATCAAGCCCTTGAAAAAACATGAGTTGATTGGCAGCAACTCCAAACAATCCACACAAAAGCATCTTAATTAGGTCTTTTTTAGCCACTTTTTCATAGAAAACAAAGGCAAGTGACCAAAATAAAATACAGGCTCCTGTTACTCTAAGTAGTATAAAGGCAAATGGCTGTACATGATTACCTTCCATAACATCTTTTGCCCAATCGTAATTTAAAGCATAGATGATATTTGCTATTAATAACGCTAAGTGTGCTTTGATGATTCCTTTATTCAATGTATTTAATTAATTTGGTCAATGATAATGATTAATTATAATAACTATTCAATAATAAATTTAGATTTGTCAAATAATTTTTGAGATATGAAATTTAATACAAAAGTGATACATGCAGGAGTAGAGCCAGACCCTGCAACAGGGGCTATTATGACACCCATTTATCAGACATCAACTTATGTGCAGGAAGAAATTGGTAAACATAAAGGGTTTGAATATTCAAGAACAGGGAACCCTACTAGAGCAGCATTAGAAGCAAGTATTGCTTCATTGGAGAACGCAAAATTTGGGGCTTGTTTTGGTAGTGGTTTAGCTGCAATTGATTGTATTATTAAAATGTTAAATCCTGGTGATGAGGTGATTTCAACCAATGATCTTTATGGTGGATCTTATAGAATCTTCAAAACAATTTTTGAAAAATATGGAATCAAGTTCCATTTTGTTAATATGCTTGAAATTGA
>Ga0209992_10003417_pt1 | contig 13349 bp, 18 predicted proteins | sample 2SBtaG_2_FD_182564 | JGI IMG/M metagenome (GOLD analysis project Ga0209992, IMG submission 182564) | Deep subsurface microbial communities from Kolumbo volcano to uncover new lineages of life (NeLLi) - 2SBTROV12_ACTIVE470 metaG (SPAdes)... | ecosystem: Environmental > Aquatic > Marine >... | reverse complement strand
CCCATCACAGTTATTGAAATAATAATTACCAAAAAGCTCATCAGAATTTTAATCCCTATTCGCATTTGATGATAATTTGATGCCTATCACATATAATTGGCAAGTCAGAATGAATTAAGGATTAACCAAAAAAGAATACCCATTGTCTGTTCAAAACAATAATGCATATGGATATTTTACAATTTTTTGACTAAAATTTAATGTCTATTGAAAGTCTGACAAATGCCGTATTAAAAAAATCAGATAATTATCTCAAAGAGATAGTCATGGAGGATATGAACAAGGAGGATAATTTTGAGATATCAGTTTTTGGAAATCAAAAACATGTTTGTGTTGGAATAATCGATATTATTGATTCTTCAAAAAAGGTGGCAAATATGCCCATAAACAAATCTGCAACATATTATGAAATTTTTATAAATCACATGGCAAAAATTATTAATCAATTTCACGGTAAAATTCTAAAAACAATGGGGGATGGAATTTTATTTTATTTTCCAGAAACTCCAAACTCAAACAAAGAATCCAATTTCATAAATTGTATTGAAACAGGTTTAACAATGTGTGAGTCACATGATAAATTAACAGACAATCTTCTTGATGAATTTCTTCCATCCATTAATTTTAGAATCAGTTATGATTATGGACAAGTTATGACAGTAAAGACAGGTGATTGGGTATTAGATTTAATTGGGAATACAATTAACGTTTGCTCTAAAATTAATCGAGAGTGTAACAAAAATGAAATGGTCATAGGAGATGATTTGTACAAGCAAGTAAAAAATATCAAAGATTACAAATTCAAAAACAATGGAGAGTGTAAATTAAATCTCAAACATTCATATCAAATACATTCAGTTAAAAGAAAAATACCTAAAGAAAAAATATTAATTAAAAATGAAAAAATAATTTCAAAATCATATTATAAATAAAATACCGAGGAGTCGACTTGTCTCCTCAGCCCCTAGATCAGAAGACCTAGCGAACAATTAGTATTACAAAATAAGTATAAAAAGACAAAAAAAATTATGAGGCTAAATTCCAAATAAATTTGAATTCCCCATCAAGGAATCAAAAAATAATTTTCCTGCAGCAATTATTATTACAACAGATACTAGAATCTGCAAGTATCGTTCTTTAATATCCAAAGATAGTCTAGCCCCAACCAATCCACCAATAAAAGATCCAATTGCTAAAAATCCTGCTTGAAGGAAATCAGGATGTCCCAAAATGCTATGAACAATTACTCCAGACAATGATGCAAATAATAAAATCAATTGTGATGTAGGAGCTGCTCTTTTCATTGCCATACCCATTCCAACCACCATTAATGGAACAAAGATTATTCCACCACCTATTCCAAAAAATGAAGATATTATACCTGCAAAAAAACTTGCACCAACTGCAAAAATCATCATTTGTTTTGATAATTTTTTCTCTCTACTCTCAATTTTTTTTCTAAGAAAAATGTATGCAGCTGATGCAATCAATACAAATCCAAATAAAAATTTGAAAACATCTGGAGAGGCATCTGTTGAAACAAATGCACCAAGAACGGTTCCAGGAACAGATAACAATCCAAGTTTTAATCCTAATGAGAATTCAATTCTTTTTTGACGAGAATATGAAATGGTTGACGCAATAGAATTACTTAGTGCAGCAAATAGGCTATTACTTGCAGCAACAGTAGGTGGAAAACCTAGAAATGTTAAAACAGGGACTACAATGATTCCACCTCCAAGTCCAATCATAGAGCCCAATACTCCTGCTGCAAACCCCAAGAGAATTAACCATAATTGATCAATCATTGTAATCGCCAATCAAAGAGTTTTGCAGTATATAATGAAACTATTTTATGACAATTAATGTCCAAAGATATGATTTTTCAGAAGCTGTGATTTCTAAAATTAATTGTTTTTGAGCCAACCCACCAATCTTTGATTTTAAGCTAGTTTGAGAGGATTCAGAATATTTGGATTCTGCTGCATCAAGCCAAGCAGAAATGGACTCAAAACCACCCGGTTTTTCTTCCTCCCAACAATCACATACAAGATTCTCAATCATGGTTTTGAAAACAAAGTCAATTTTGTCTCTTTTTGAATCAAGTTCAGGTGTCACCTCAAGAATGGCCAAAGCCATAGACGGAGAGATAGGATTCCCACCCATATTCAGATTTCCTAAAGGTTGTCCATCAGAATCCTCTAGCGCAGTAGTAGTACAGTATTGAACAAACCTTTGGACATTTTCATTATCAAAATATGTACAGTATTGTCCAACAGTATCATCAGAAATTACAGTAGGGTTCGACATGGAAATATTCTCTGCAATGAGAATTTTTTGCATATCATCAATATTTGAATAAATAAAATCAATTTTTGGAATTGATGAAACATTAGATGAATCTTCATTTAACAAAAACAAAGGAATAATTCCAACGCCAATCAAAATTGGAATCAATGTTTTTTTGTTCATCAAAATAATTTAAAAATATAATAAAATAAGGTTTTGCAATTCTAAATTGAGATAACATTTAGAATTGAATCATTTGTGATGTTATTTCTATCAACAAATCCAGCAGGTACTTCTAAAACATAAACTGCCATCCCTTCAGGAATAATACTTTGACATGCTGCAATTTCTAATGGGGTTTTACATGGAGGTACATCTTTTTCTATATGAACTACTTTTCCATCTTGATCAAACCAAATCATATCAAGAGAGAATTGCATATTTAACATCCAAAGAGAATACGAACCAGGTTGATCAAAAACAAAAATCATTCCTTGATCTAAAGGCAATTGATCTTGAAACATTAATCCCCTAACTCGGCGAGGCTCAGTATCTGCAATTTGAACTTCTAATGGGACATCATCAACCATTATTGTTCCTCTAGGAAATTCAACTGATTCTAATTTACTTTCACTTGGGATAGATATCAAACCAACAATTCCAATAATTACGGCAGCAATGAAAATTGGGACTAGTGCTTGAGTTCTAGTAGTCACAAATTAATTTGTATTTATCCTTTTAAAAACTAAGTCACATTACAGATTTTTTAAAATCATTTATCGATGAAAGCGTATTTTTTGTCTCATGACCAATATCCTTTATTGTTGCCCCATTGTATTTTTTATCAAGATACCTACCTGCTACAATCATTGGTCCACCTATTGCACATGTAACACCAGTAGGCTCAGGAACCCACAACATCAAAAATCCTAATTTTTGGAGTTTTTTACCAGGTGCAGGGGCTTTTTGTAATGCACCTAATGGTCGAGTACTACGTGAATCATCGATTTTTACTACATCCGTATACAAATTTGCTCTACGTTTTGCAGAATCAGATATTTTTCGTAATTTATCTAGTCGTGCCTTTAGGGGATCATCCATTCCAACTACAAATTTAGAAAAAAATAGTTAAGATTCAAAGATCAATTACAGTCACAGTCAGGTCAATAAAGAATAACAAAATATCAGTAAAAGAGACACTCAATTATACTGGAATGATTCCAGTTACTAAGACCACATGAAGAATAAAAATTCCAAAAGATTAGATTCTATAAAAGCTGCTCATCAATCAGAAAGAACTCGTTCAAGTACAAGAATGGAAGATTATTTGGAGATTATATCAGAACTAGTAGAATTGAAAGGATATGCAACAACACTAGATATTTCAAGATACATGACAGTTAGTGCTCCTAGTGTTACAAAGATGTTACAAAGATTAGATGAGAATGGATTTTTAGAATATGAAAAATATCACGGTATTAATCTAACGAAAAAAGGAATTCAAGTTGCAGAAGGAATAAGACAAAAACATGGAATTTTGTTAGAATTTTTTGAGATTTTAGGCATTGGATATGATACTGCAAATCAAGATACAGAAGGAATTGAACATCATCTAAATCCCAAAACAATAAAACAATTAAGAAAATTTATTACTTTTCTAAAAGCTAATCCCAAAATTATTGAAAATTTTAAAAATCTTTAAGATGTAATTGAATATCATTTTGAGATGATGCTTCTTGCATAAGATTTCTTGCTGCATCTGAACGTTTTGGAATTTTGATTTGACCTTTTTTTCCAATTCTCACAGATGTAATATATCCATCATTAACATAGACATCTGCATGCATTGATGTGAATTCTTTACTTACTGTCAGTAAAAGAGATGTTTTTGATTCAGAAAAGGTAAAAGGCAAATCACCAGATGAAGGAATCGATTCAGAATTTTTAGGAATTACATCAATGTGTACTTGAAGACGTTTTTCAATTTCATTAATGTTTGAGCCTCCCCTACCAATGATAGATGCAATGTATTGTTCATCAACTATGACCTTTACTCGATTATCAGTTAAAATTTCAACTTGGGCTCTTGGATCATATTGTTTAAAAATTTCTTTAATTTTATCTTCGGCTAATTTTTCGATTCCTACTTTTTGAGTTCTTTTTGCAACAGGAACAATCACATTTTCTTCTCCAAATGTGTAAATTTCATGTTCCAGTACACCATCCTCAAAATTTCTAATTTCAATAACGGGTCTTGCCAAATCAGATTCAGTCATACCAGTCGGAACCTTAACCTTCAGTTCCAACTCATATATTGTATCAATTTGTCCATCTTTAACAAACACCACAGTATCCAAAACATTTGGGATAATTCCCAGTTCAATTTTTCCAATAAAACGCTGAATTGCATCAAGGGGGGAATTAGCATGAACTACACCAACCATTCCAACTCCAGTTAATCGCAAATCAGCAAAAGTTCTAAAATCTTCTCGTCTTCGAACTTCATCAAAAATCGTATAATCAGGACGAACTAACAACAAAATATCAGCAGCATTGTCAAAGCTGCCATCTAATTTCCCATATTGAGTAATCCCAGAATCAACTTGTAAGTCTCGAGGTGATTCAAATGTTTTAACGATTTTTCCTCCAGAATGATAAAAATTTGCTAGTCCTGATGCCAAAGTACTTTTTCCAGAACCAGGAGAACCAGAAATTAAGATTCCCTCAGCCCTATCAGAAAATCGTTCCATTAATTTTTCAGAAACAGAGTAATCATCAAGTGAAAGTTTTACAATTGGATGAACTATGGTTATTTCAAATGAATCAGAAAAAGGAGGAAATGTAATTGCAATTCGATAATCACCATGCTGAATTACAGTAGCGCCAGTCTTTGAGATTTCAAGAGTGCTAGAATCAGCAACTCCAACCACATCAGATATTTGAGAAGAAATCATTTTCAAATAATCTCGTGAAAGTATTTCATCACCAATATCAGTTAAAACAAAAGAACCAGGTTTACCTTTTTTTGCCAAAGGTTTTTGATTTTCTTTTAGATGTATACTCATTGTCTCATTATCAAAAAATTTTAGAAATTCCAAGGATTCATTTTTGATTACAGGTTGAAGAAATACAGTTTCAATTCCTTTGGCCTGAGCTACTAAATATTGAACATTATCTGAGGTGTAAAGAGTGGCATCATTTTGTTTGGCCACATCTGTAATGAGTGCATCAATTCTGCCACTAGAAGCAAATTTAATCTCATCAGTAGAAGGATGAGGTCCTTTTGTATCAATTATTAATCCAAAACTACCAGATAGATCTTTGAGTTTTTTGATTTTTTCTAATCCTAAAAAACCCTGTTCTTTTTTATTAGAAGCTTGAGACTGTAGCTCATCAAAAACAGCTTGAGGAATTATAATTTCAGAATTTCGAACAGATCCGGCTTCAATCTGAGCAATCAGTTGACCATTTATTATAACACTAGTATCAGCGACAATTTTTGACAAATTTTTTTCTATTTTAGTACAGATTTTACCCTAAATTAATTTTCTATAACTTCAGAAATAGTTTTCAAGACAGATTTAAAATCAAAAGGCTTGGCAACTACAGAACTAGCTCCAGCATCAAGACATTGTTGAATTAAATTTTTGTCATCAGTGGCAGTAATTAGAATAATTTTTGCATTTGGATCAATAGCAATTACATCTTTTACAACTTGAATTCCATCTTTATTTGGCATTGCTAAATCAGTCATTAAAAGATGTGGTTTGTGTTTTTGGAAAAATTCTACAGCCTCATTACCATCAGTAGCTTCAGCAACAACATTATGTTCACCAATTGATAATATTTCTTTTAAAACTAAACGAATTGCATCAGAATCATCTGCAATTAAGATATCTGCCATAATTAATCATTTTTTTATCCATTTATAAAATATGATTATGATTACTTTGATTAAATATTGCAATAATAACTACAAAAATTCTTTAATTTTATCAGTAATCAAATTCAGATCATTAGGAAAATCATCAAGAGATAGATTCATTGCAATGATGGATTGGGTTACAATATCAAAAATACCTTCAATTTTATTTCCTTCAACAATTTTTTTTAACAACACATCAAGAGACTCAGACAAATTTCCAAGATCATCTTTTCCCATCATAGGAGATAATCCTTTAATTTTATGAGTGTATTTTTCAATTTCTCCTGCAATATCAAAAACATCACTATCAGCGTTACAAGATTTCATGATGTTTGACATTCCTAAAACATCTTCACGAATTTCTTGTGTGGCTACAGCCATGAATTCATCAGACATCACCATACAATAAAATACATCATTTTTATATCATTCACAAAAAATTCACGGCTAGAAAATAATTTTCAATAAAGAAGTTACATTAGTTCTAAAGCAGAAAATGAATCAGAAATGTTACTTAAAGAAAACAAACAGGTAGAACTAAAATTTCTCACTCTCCTGAAAAAATGAGTATTGTGTAAATGGCATCATGGAAGAAGAAAACAAAGAATTTTATGAAAATTGTTCAGAATATTTTGAATTTTTAAGAAGAACAAATACTACAGATTATGATTTTGAAGATGAGTATTACTTTACCATGCCTGCAATATCAAATCATTAGATAACAAATTTACAAATCATTTAAAATCACATCTAATATGGACTCACAATTACAAGATCTTGCAGATAAAGCAGTTAAATTTGCAATAGATTCAGGGGCGCAATATTGTGACGCAAGGGCGGAACAACAAGAGAAAAAGTCAATTTTAATTGAAAATAATGAGATAGAACATATCAAATCTAATACAGATTTAGGAATAGGGATAAAATTAGTAAAAGATGGGGCATGGAGTTTTTGTTCAGTGAATAATCCAACATCTTTTGAACAAATTAAAGAAACGATTAAAAATTCAATTAAAAATTCCATGCATAATTCAAATAACAAAAAAAATAAAATTAATCTTCATCCAAACACAATTTCAAAAAATAAGATAGATTTTCCAGTAATTAAAAACCCAGACATTGAAGAATTAACGAATATTGGATATGAATGTAGTAAAATTATTTTAAATGAATCAAGAATTATAAAATCAGTAATTAATCCATGGTATACAATTAATTCAAAATATTTTACAAACAGTGAAGGTTCAGAAATTATTCAAAATTTTACAGATGTAGTAGTTGAGATGATTGCAACAGCTCACGAATCAGGACTAACACAATCAGTAAACATTACAGAAGGAGGGCGAGGAGGGTTGGAACAAATTGTAGATAAAAATAAAATTCAACAAAGTGCAAAAGATATTGCAATTAAAGCATCTCAATTAATTGATGCAAAACCTGCAAAAGAAGAAAAAGCAACAGTAGTAATGAATCCTGACTTTGTATCATTACTTACACATGAAATTTTAGGACATCCGTCTGAGGCAGACAGAGTATTAGGAAAAGAAATGGCATGGGCAGGAGGAGCATGGTGGAAAGGAAAAATTGGAGAAAAAATCGGGTCTGAGAAACTAAATGTCTTTGATGATCCCACAATTAAAGAAAGTTTAGGATGGTATTATTTTGATGATGAAGGAGTAAAAACAAAAAAAACCACCCTAGTTGAAAATGGAATTTTAAAAAATCACATGCAAAATAGAGAAACTGCTCAAATTTTCAATACACCACCAACTGGAAATATGAGAGCTACCAATTACAGATTCATGCCTCTAATACGCATGGCATGCACTTGTATTGGAAATGGAGATTGGAAGGTAGATGAGATGATTAAAGATGTAAAAAATGGATATCTTATTTCAAATATGAAAATTCCATCAATAGACATGAAACGATACAATTGGAGCATATCATGTCAATATGCACAAAAAATAGAAAATGGTGAAATTACAGATTTACTTCGAGATGTAATTGTAATGGGTGCTGCTCCAGAATTTTTTCAATCAATTGATGCATGTGGAAATGATTTTACAGTAAGACCAATAACTAATTGTGGAAAAGGAGATCCCATGCAATCAATGATCATGGGAAATGGAGGTCCATCGATTAGAGGAACAGCTACTGTAAAGAGTGTAAATTAAAATGAATCAAAAATTAGAAAAAGTAAAACAAAATGTTATCAAATGTACTAAGTGTGAGTTAGAAAAAACTAGAACAAACTCAGTTCCAGGCAAAGGTAATTTCAAATCAGATGTAATTTTTGTAGGAGAAGCTCCAGGAAGAAATGAAGATAAAAGTGGGGAACCGTTTATTGGAGTGGCAGGAAAAAAACTATCTTCAGCATTAAAACAAGCAGGAATTTCTAGAGATGATGTATACATAACAAATATTGTAAAATGTAGACCTCCAAAGAACAGAGTTCCAAAAACATCTGAAAGAGAAACTTGTCAAGAATATCTAAAACAAGAAATATCAATTATTAAACCAAAAATAATTTGTGTTTTAGGAAATACTGCATTTAAATCACTTTTAGGTGGATCAGAAATCATAAAATTTAGAGGAAAAATTGTACAAAAAAATAAACAGTTGTATTTTTTGACAATTCATCCAGCAGCTACAATTTACAATCAAAAATTAATCGATGTACTCAATGAAGATGTTGAAAAACTCTTTGAATTAATCAAAGAATTAAAAAATAATAAAAATATTCCAATTGATATTGAATATTCTTCCTAGAGAATTTTACAAAGAAAATACAGTTTCTGTTGCAAGAAATCTATTAGGGAAAAAAATAGTCAGGAAAATTGGAAAAAATTTCATGACTGGAATCATTTCTGAAACTGAGGCATATAGGCACAAAGACGACCCCGCAAGTCATGCATTTAGAAAAATCACAAATAGAAACAAGGTAATGTTTGGAGAAGTGGGTAGAGCTTATGTCTATTTTACGTATGGAATGCATTATTGTTTCAATGTAGTTGCAAGACATCCAAAATCAAAAGCAGGGGCAGTATTAATTCGAACTATTGAGCCTGAAAAAGGAATAAAAATTATGCAAAAAAATAGAAAAATGGAAAATTTAAAAAATCTAACCAACGGTCCTGGAAAACTAACTCAAGCATTAGAAATTACAAAGGAGCAATACGGAATTGATTTAACAACAAATTCAAACTTGTTTGTAACAGAAGGAGAAAAACCAAAAAAAATTACAGCATCACATAGAATTGGTATCAAAGATGGAACGGATAAATTATGGAATTTTAAAATAAAAAGTTAGACATCGTCTTTATTATTTTCATCCAAAGTCCATGGGGCAAATTTACCAAGAATCTTTGCCCAATCTAATTTTAAAAGTAAAACAATTACGGCAGTCATGGATACAGCAAAAACAACGAATCCAACATAAATTGGAGTTGCATCATCTATGTTTTCCAAAAAAGGTTCTACTAAAGAAAATCCCAGATGATGAGATGTGAAAACTATAATGTAACTAAGAACAATTTTTCCTGATAATGTAGCAACAAAAAATCTTTTTGGATTATATTTTGCCAATCCCAATGGGACATAAATCAAATCATCAGGCATCGGAGTTGCTGCAGCAAAAAATGCAGCTGCTGCACCATATTTTTTTACCAATCGTTCAAAAGGACGCATTCTTTTTCGAGTTTTTTCATTAATAATTTTTCGACCACCATAACTCACTGAAAAAATAATTTGTTTTGCAACAGTTGCAGTCACTGCAGACAATATTGCCAAAACATGTAAGTCAAATTGATTTCCAACAGACATAGTAGCAAGTAACAAAAATCCAGGAAGCGGAACAAAAGGGACTAAAGAACCAAAGAAATTAACTAACGCCAAACTCAGATAACCTATTTCCGGAGCAAACGGAAACAAGTCTACAAAATCCACAAATCAAATGACTTGTAGGCCGTATTTAATTAAAACTAGATTTGATGTACACGCCAATCATTAAAATATCATCATTTTTCAGATTATTCAAATGACAAAGAAAAACTATAGACAAATTTGTGATTCAATTGCAGGAATTAGTCCATTTATTAGATTTGTAGGCGTAATCGGGGAAAGCGGGAAATTGCAAGGGTACAAAAGAAGACAAGATTTGATTCCACTTTTAAATGAAAAAAATACTCAATTTCAATTCTCACATATTGCTATGAAGACAGACTTGGAAGGGTTTTTTGATAAAAATTTAGGTGAAATTGAGTTTGTATGGGAAGAAAGAAAGAAAGTCCAAACAATTTCTTTTGCAATTAAAAATTCAAGAGTATGGGTATCAATTGATAAAAAAGTGATTAGATCAGAAATGTTGAGAATTATTGATTCATGTTTACCAATTGTAAAAAAATATTCTTAATAATGGAACTAACTTGAAATGTCCTTATTGTGAAATTGATTTAGATTCACTTTCAATGACTGAAGGGTTAAAGCATATTTTAGAACATAAAAAAGAAAATCAAAAATAACTTTTTTGTATATGCTTGAAATTATAAAGATATGCAAGAATCCAATTATATTGAAAAATTAATTGACGATATCAGTTTTAGAAAATCAAATTCCAAAGATTATAACAAAATGAATGTTGAAGAAATCAGTCAAGAGTTAAGAGACATAATGAAATTTGAACAAGATTCATTTAAAAAAATTGACGAATTTAAAAAAATTCAAAACAATCAAGATTTAGTAGCATATGCAAAAATGATTTGTAAAAATACAACGCAAAGAGAAATTACACAAATTCAAGAAATATATCTAGACAAAATAGATAAAGAGTATCTGAATTCAAAATAAATTTCATTTATCCTCATAAAGCCAACATCGCACATAACCAGTTTTAGTTTTAAATTTAGGTGGAAGTTGTTTGCATTTTTCAATTACTAATGGACATCTGTCAATAAACCTACATTCAGTGGGGGCATCAAGTAAACTTGGAGGAATTCCTTTGATGTATTTCGGAGCATCACCCTTCAATGTAGGAATTGATTTCAATAATCCCTGAGTGTAAGGATGTTTTGGATTTTTATAAATTTCTTCTGAAGAACCGAACTCCACCATTTGTCCACCATACATGATACCTATTTTGTTTGCAATTTCTGATAACACTGCCAAATCATGTGTGATTAACATAAAGGACATGCCATTATTTTTGAGATGCTTTAGTAAATTCACAATTTGTGCCTGAATTAACACATCAAGTGCAGTTGTAGGCTCATCAGCTATTACAAATTTTGGTTTCAATAACAGAGCCATTGCAATGATTACTCTTTGCTTCATTCCACCACTAAGCTCATGAGGGTATTTTTTCAAAACATGTTCATCTAAACTAACGGAATTAATTGCATCTAAAATTAATTCATGTGAATTACCCTCAAAATTATGTTGTTTTAGAATTTCATTAAATTGCTCATCAATTGTAAAAACAGGATCCAAAGAATTCATAGCACCTTGAAAAATCATAGAGATTTTTTTCCATCTAAATTTTTTATCAAAATCAGATTCAGATAAATCTAAAATTGATTCACCTTCAAATTGAATTTTTCCTTGAGTTTTTCCTCCAGAAAGCATTCGAATTATAGATAAACCTAATGTGCTCTTTCCACATGCACTTTCACCTGCAATTCCCAAAGACTCTCCATTTTCTAATGAAAAATCCACATCATCAACTGCATAGACATGTCCTTTAGTTGAAGAATATCTAGAAGATAATCCATCAATTGCTAAAAATGCCATATTGTTTTAGATCCAAACTAGAATTTCTATTTTGCATCAAGGGATATAAACAACATCATCAGAACGAGAAAAGCGATTCAAATGAAACTCCCAATTTGTATTTTTGATGCAAAAAATTCTGTACTTTGTCCTCAATGTGAAGATAAAGTAAATGCAGGAGTACTCACACAAGCTGATGCAAATGCATCAATAATTCTTGCAAATATTGCAAAATCAAATAAAGAAATCGAAAATTTTTCCATGTATTCATGTAAAGAATTTGAAGGAAATTTTGTTTTATCATTAGCCAAAAATGACATCATGGTCATAAGACAAAGCAGAACACTATACAGATTACTCCAAGATCAATTCAAGAGTAAAATTTGGCTTGTAGAAGCTGATGAATCAGATAATAGGTTCATCGAAGATCTATTTTTTCCTACCAAAATTCTATCAATTAACTCAGTTTGGGCTCCAGGAGGAGTTCAAAAAACTAAAGCAGTAGTGTCGGGCAGATGGACACCAAGATTCCCAATTGATACAAAAAAGGTGATAGAAATTGTAAAAAATGCCCGAAACCTTGACATTGAGATAGAATTTGAGGATAAAAGATAGGTGAAAAGATGACTTTTGTTAAAACTCACGATATTGCAGAACTGACAACTGAACTAATTGGAAAACAAGTAGTTTTAGGAGGATGGATCGAGGATCTCCGAAAATTAGGAAAGATGACATTTATCACATTACGGGATGTTTCAGGAATTTCTCAGATTATTGTAAAAGGAGAATTAAATGACAATTTAGGAGAAATAAATCGTCAAAGTGTTGTCAGTGTAAAAGGAATTGTTCAAGAAACTAAAGCAAGGGATTTTTCTTTTGAGGTTAAAGCTGAAGAAATAGAAGTTTTGGGAAAAGCAATACACCCACTACCAGTTGATCCAATTGGTAGACTAGAAAGTAATATTGATACAAGATTAAATCATCGTGCGTTAGATATGAGAAATCAAAAAACAGCTTCAATTTTTAAGCTTAGACATCATGTATTACAATCATTACGTAAAACATTTGTAGAAAAAAAATTCATTGAAATAACTACACCAAAAATCATAGGAAGTGCTAGTGAAGGAGGAGCAGATCTCTTTTCATTAGATTATTTTGGAGAAAAAGCATACCTTGCTCAAAGTCCTCAACTATACAAAGAACAAATGACAATTGGTTTAGAAAGAGTATTTGAAATTTCAAATTTCTATAGAGCAGAAAATTCACATACAGGTAGACATCTTACTGAATTTACAAGTATTGACATTGAGGCAGCATTTATGGACTATACTGATGTAATGGATGTTTTAGAATCTCTAATAATCAATGT
>Ga0209992_10003413_pt1 | contig 13363 bp, 12 predicted proteins | sample 2SBtaG_2_FD_182564 | JGI IMG/M metagenome (GOLD analysis project Ga0209992, IMG submission 182564) | Deep subsurface microbial communities from Kolumbo volcano to uncover new lineages of life (NeLLi) - 2SBTROV12_ACTIVE470 metaG (SPAdes)... | ecosystem: Environmental > Aquatic > Marine >... | reverse complement strand
CTTCTTTTTGAGAACAGCATGGCCGTTTTTATCGACGCCGTGAAGCTGAAAACTGTTTTTGGCCAGGTCAATGCCTAATACTTTTATCACTTTTTTTTCGTTATTTGCGTTATTCTGTTTCATGGTTCGTCTCACTTCTGTTTTGATGTTTGGTTGAAATAAACATCATGGCCCTTGTGAGGCCGGTTAGGAAGTGGGGCGGACCATTCCATTAGGTTCAGGGAAAAGACAGGTATGCCTATCACCGATCTAAAGTCCGTGCACTGCGACGAGATTACAAAGATTTATCGTTGAGCCAAGGGTTTAACGGCATTGCATCAATTGGAAGATTTCGTCTTCTAACAGGTTTTCCAGGCGGGTAATTGGTAGATAAGTAGCTAAGAATAGTGTTCTCCGTTCTTTCATCGAAATTCCAAAGCCCCTGAGTTTTTTGCATCCACCTAATTATCGCAAGCCAAGTGCCCCTGTCTCCCCTTTGAAAGATAATAAGCCGAGCCGAGTGACAACCCGTGCAGTTGGTTTTAACGATTTCCCAACCCGAAGCCATTTTTAAACCGGATTCCAGATCGATTTGTATATTCGTTTCATTCCCAACTTGGCTTTCTCCAATGACAGGCAATCCTGAAAAAAGGCAAAACCCCAACAATACAACAAAAAAAATATGCTTTAACCGAACCATATTGGAATTATCCTTATACCTTATGCAACTTGTACCGCGATGCGGTGGCAGGCATTATTCAAATATCCCCTGGGATTCCATCCAGGAACGATTACCGGCTGAGATTTCCCCCTACTATCCGTGGCTTTTGCCCAAACTTCATAATACCCTTTTTCTGGAAACGAAATATCCGCGTGCCATTTCTGCCAAGCCAACCGGTTTACAGGTTTAGCAAGCTTTGCGGTATCCCATGTCGCGCCGAAATCTATAGATACCTCTATTTTCCTAACTTCTAGATCACCCGCCCATGCTTTCCCTCTCACTGGAAAAACCTTTTTAAGTGCGTGAGTGAGACCTGACTTTGGATGCGTAATTAATGATTTTACCGGCATAGATTCGATAATACACATCGCCTTATCGGGCAATTTCGTTCCAGGTGCCACCGGATTACAAGGCACTCGATAGGACTGCCCACCCATTTTACTACCATCGTGTACTTTGTTTCGGATGGCAATCTTTTTAAGCCATTTTCCACAGGTAGACGCAGGCCATCCCCCCATCACCAAACGCAGAGGAAAACCGTTTTGGTACGGTATATCTTCGCCATTGAATGCCCAGGCGATAAGAGATTCATCTTCAAGCGCTTTCGTCATCGGCACCCCTCTGGATATCGCAACCTTATCCGGATTACCGCTTAAATGCTTATCCAACCCATAGTATCCGATATATACGGCATCTTTTTTTATGCCACACGCTTGCAGTACATCTTTAACTTTAACACCCGTCCATTTTGCACAACCTACCGCACCGGTAGACCACTGGTTACCTTTTGCGGGAGGATCAAACTCGCTTCTTCCATTACCACCACATTCAAGCGTTAATGCATAGGTATAGTGTTTAAAGCGTCGTTTTAGATCTAAAATCGAAAAGGTTTGTGGCCATTCGCAGGATTCACCAGAAATTTCTAGCGTCCAGTTTTTAACATCGCCCAAAGAATCCTTGGCGGGAGGTATTCCATTGTTCCTAATAAAGAAGTATTTCGCAGGGGTAAATTCTGCATCTAATAAGTGGGGCGGCGTTTCGGCATTTAGGGGTCGATCGTTAAGAACTCTCAAGCCTTCTTTGCCCGCAATCGTAAACGGCATTTCCGCATTAGCAAGCGCCGCAGGAATTAAACCACCGAGCATTTTGTCTGCAAACGGAATATTTGCGCCAACCGCTGCAGCCATTGAAAGCAGTGAACTTTTTGTCAAAAAACCCCGTCTCGATATAGGATCCACTTCTCTCCCCCATACCAGCTTATCCGCCTCAATGGGATCTTGCCCATACAGTTCATGGATACCGATTTCTCTATTTCGCTTGGACATATCAATTAATCCTTAAACATCTGTCCGGCCTACCTCTATATTGTTCTGTGACTGCAGAAAATAGAGACCATTTGGAGCAGATTAACCCATCATCATGAATAGTTTGAATGTTAACCCGATTGTAACTTGTCTTTTTTTCCTTGGACAGCCTCTAAAAAAAGTTAATTCCATGAATTGTGATTTATCGACCCAGTTTATTTATTTGCGTTAGCACAATAAGGATCATAATAAATCTCATGGTGCCAGTGAAACCCCCTCTTGTGAGGGGCCCATACCAACTTAGCTCAGAAATCTTCCAAACCTAACTGAATCTATCGTAGAATCACCAAAATGGTTTATACATAGCTTCGAAAATCGATTGTCTGACTATCCGCAACGGTGAACGACAGAAAGATAATACATGTCGACATGGATGCTTTTTTCGCCGCTGTCGAGCAACGGGATACACCACAATACCGCAATCAACCCGTTGTTGTCGGGGGTGATCCTAACGCGCGAGGCGTAGTCTCCACGTGCAGCTATGAAGCCCGAAAATATGGCATCCACTCAGCAATGCCAGCTTCTCAAGCCTATCGCCGATGCCCTCACGCGATATTTCTACGACCCCGATTCGAAGCCTACCGAGAAGCATCCGACCAAATCCGAAATATTTTTCAGCAGTTTAGCGACAAGGTTGAACCACTTTCACTGGATGAAGCCTATCTCGACGTAACGGGTAATTTCGATTACCAGGGATCGGCTACCCGAATCGCTCAAGCGATTAAACACCGTATTGCTGAAGAAACCGAGTTAACCGCATCTGCCGGTGTTTCCTACAACAAATTTCTCGCCAAACTAGCCTCTGATGTCAACAAACCCAATGGCCTTTTTCTAATTACCCCAGAACAAGGCCCAGCTTTTGTAGAACAACTTCCGATAGGTCGATTTCATGGAATTGGAAAAGCAACCGAACAAAAAATGCGAAATTTAGGGATTGAAACAGGTAAAGACCTGAAAACCTTTTCGATTCAAGTACTACAGAAATATTTTGGTAAGTCTTGCGAATACTATTACCAAGTTGCACGGGGCATTGACAACCGGCCTGTCGTAAGCGAACGCAAACGAAAATCACTGGGAACCGAAACCACCTTTGAAAAGGATATTGGAGATTTCGATGCCATGATTGACACGCTCAACCAATTAGCTCAAAACGTGTGGCAGAAATTAAACCAAAACCACCTCGCCGCTCGAACCCTTACGATTAAAGTAAAATTCGACAATTTTGAACAGATTACACGACGTAAGACAATCGATTACTCAACGATCCAACTGGAACATTTGTCGCCTTTGGTCAAAGCTTTGCTCCTTAAAACCAACGTAGGGACACGTAAAGTACGTTTGCTGGGTGTGTGCCTCTCCAGTTTAACGGACATAAACCCGGATGGTGAACAACAGATAGACCTTTTTGAATACGATGAAAATCCAGGAATCGACCCCAAATACTGATCCTACTAGACCGGAGACTACGTACATTGAACCGGAAACCATAGGTATTCGTTTAGGCAAGTGCCATGTATCCATGGCTTCAATCTTATCCTTCTTCCAAGAAAGTTCCGGTTCTACTCACAACCCTTTTTCTCTATGTTTATTGATAGATTTTTAGTAGGGTTATATCTCAATATCATCTAAAACTATTTCCAATTCCGATGTAGGAACCTTGATCGGTGACCTGATTTGGCAAAAGCTGCTGTATTACCTTGTACGAGGATTTTTTCAAGCCAGTACAAATACACTTTCAATTAATGAACTCGGCGAGATAAGGAAAGAGAATGGTAAAAAAAATTGCGTATAGCATAACCGCAATATTTTTCATTTTGATTGCATCAATCTCTGCCATCAATATCTGGCCTTTTAGTACGCCTGCTGTCTCTGTAAAATTCGATAATATTATTGTATTTGGCGACAGCCTCAGTGACAGCTCACCCATGGCTGGCAATATCCCTGTTGGTGCTCCTGGTAATAATTATTGGACCGCCCCTAAGGGGGTTGATTATTTTGTCGGTGCGCCGATTACCAGCAATATCTCTAAAAGCAATAGTAATCGTTATACCTGGCTTAATTATCTGATAACAGACTATTCCCATTTTTCCGCAGGAAGAAAATTAAGTATTAGACGTGGGACTGACAATAACATAGCTAATAATAACGTTTCTTACGCAACAGCATCTGCAGAGACTGGCGATAATTATACCGATGATGATGCCCCTTCACCTTGGCCAGTGGTTGAATGTCAGCAAAGTTTTTTCGTCAATAGCAAAAAATCTTGTGTACCTGGTCTGGATAAACAAGCGCACCTGTATTTACAGGATGTTGCTTTCAAACCCAACGCTAATACTTTATTCGTATTGTGGGCGGGAGGAAACGATTTCTATCAAAATATTGTTAAACTTCTTAGCGCGAGTGACGAACCTTTATCTGAACCAATCGATAATATTTTGGATGCTGTGAATATACTGCTAGAACATAATGTTAACCCTGACAATATATATGTTTTGAATTTACCCAATTTTGCCATAGTCCCAGCAATAGTTGATCTTGTGGATAGCAAAGTAACTGATCCATCACTTCGTAAGTTAGCATTATTCGTTATAAAATATATTTCATATTCTTATAATATCTGGCTAAAAAGTGAGCTGGTGCTGGTAACCAAAGGAAAATTTTCCCCAACCCATGTTTTTTCTACGGAGGAAGTTTTATTTGACATCGCCAATAATAAAGAGGGCGTCCAACAACAGCTTGGTATTTCCGAGCCATTATCCCTAACTTGTACCGGCTCGAATAAAACCCCTCTATGCGAGGGTTTCTTCTTCTTTAATCACCTGCATCCAACAACGAAAGTTCATAAATATTTAGCTAAGAGGATGAACCAGTACATATTTGTTAAGCAATAAATGCCTAGGCGGTGTGGGCTATCATCAATCACTACCATTTGGTTTATAGGCATTAAACGGAACGGTATTTTCTTTCCGCCCCTCCTGGCGTGTTGGTTTTGAGGTTCTAACCGGCCTTTCTCTGTCGCAACCTTCGGACAGTCGAACCGATGAAGGATAAATGACAACGAATTTGTTTTAGTTATACTAGCCGCAAATTAAATCTGCTTCGATTTACGATCTATCTTTATCAGATAAAATGTAATAATATATCATTACATTCACTGTATATGCATAAGGACTTTTATGCTGTTTATTAGATCATCTTTTCCACTTATCTTACTGATTATTATTTCTTCTGCGAAGGCTGAGCAGCCAGAACAGTTAGAAACGATAATCATTTCCGCCCCCTTGCACAAAGGGGCAGCAGAAACAATCCACCCTGTAAATATCCTGACAGGAAAGGACTTGACTCTTAAACAAGGAGCGAGCATTGGCGATACTCTCAAACAAGAGTTAGGCATACATAGCCGCTCGTTTGGTTCTAATGTAGGACAACCCGTTATACGAGGACAATTGGGGCCAAGAGTACAAGTGTTACAAAATGGCATTAGTAGTCTTGATGTCTCAGGTATAAGTCCCGACCATGCAAACAGTACAGAGGGGATATTTGCCGACCAGATTGAGGTTTTAAGGGGACCAGCAAGTTTGTTATATGGTAGTGGTGCTATTGGTGGTGTGGTAAATGTCATTGATAACCGTATTCCTCTTTATGTTCCTGAAGCATCGAATTTTACATTTGAGCAACGCTACAACTCGGTCTCTGACGGCTGGAGTAGCGCATTAAAACATGAAGGAGGAGTGGATAAATTTGCATGGCATATTGATGGGTTTTTTCGTGACAGTCAGTCCTATGATGTGCCTGGTGGTGTTGTGGATAACACAGACGCACAAAGCTGGAGCACCTCCGCCGGTGGTTCATGGATTGATGATTGGGGAATGTTCGGAGTTTCAATTAATCACCTAGATAATAATTATGGTGTGCCTCCCATTGACGAGCTGGTCAGAATAGATTTACAGCAAACGCGTTATGATATTAAGGCAGAAATTTATGAGCCTTTCGATTGGGCGGAGACTTTAAAACTTAGATTTGCTTACAACGATTATCAACATGATGAGTTAGAAGATGGGGTAACAGTCGGAACACAATTTGACAATCAAGGGTGGGAAGGTCGCGGAGAACTCGTTCATCATCAATTAGGGTTTATCGATCACGGGGCATTAGGTTTTCAAACACGATATGAAGATTTTTCAGCAACAGGAGAAGAGGCATTTGTACCCCCCTCTATTCTACAAAATTACGGTATTTTTGCAGTTGAAGATATTCATGCAGACGATATCACCTACGAAGTAGGTCTGCGAGTAGAACATCAACAAATTGATGCAGATGGCTTCGAGAGCAAACGGCATACACCGGTTAATGCCTCACTTTCTGCATTATGGCATGCAACGGATGATACTTCTGTGAGTTTAGCATTTACTTATGCTCAACGCGCACCTGACATACAAGAGCTTTTTGCGGACGGTGTTCATTTTGCTACGCAGAGCTTTGAAATAGGCGACGAAAATCTGCAACTGGAAACGTCGTATAATTTAGAAATGAGTTTTAAAACAGAAATTGACTGGTTATCCGCAGAATTAAACTTGTTCCACAATTGGAGTGATGACTATATTATTCAAAGAAATACTGGGCAATTGTTTGATTTAAATACTGAACAATTTAATTCATTGTGTACAACTGACTGCTTACCCGTTTTTCAGACAGTACAACAAGACGCAATATTTTATGGTTTTGAATCTCAAATCACTTCCCCACTTTGGGATTCTGAAATTCATAAACTAAACGGGAGTCTATTTGCCGATTTTGTCCGTGGCCGATTAGACTCTGGAGGAAATGTTCCACGGATGCCACCATTACGCTATGGAATCCAGTTAAGCTACGAGGGTAATAAGGATTTTTCTGCTGGGTTGAGACTCACTCGTGCAGAAAAACAGACCAAAACAGATGAAAACGAAACCCCAACAAGTGGTTATCTATTATTAAATGCAAATATTAATTATAACTGGCAATTTTCGAAAGATAGCAATGCTTTATTTTTCGTGAAAGGAAATAATTTATTAAATGAGACTATTCGTAATTCAACTTCATTTTTAAAAGACTTTGCTCCGGAACCAGGTCGAGGTGCGGAATTAGGTGTAAAAATAACTTTTTGACATGGATGAATTCATAAACAAAAAATTAATACAAAAACCTCACAACCATCAAGCTTGTTTGGCTCAAGCATTACTTTCAGCAGAATCAATTTGTGTAAAAAAAGGTATACGTTTAACCTTTATTCGCCGACGAATTCTGGAATTGGTTTGTTCAAGTCATAAAGCTATCGGTGCTTATGAATTACTGGATTTACTTCATCCAGAAGATTCAAAAGCAAAACCAGTCACTATTTACCGCGCCTTAGATTTTTTGATGGACGCAGGACTCGTCCATAAAATAGAATCACTTAACGCATTTATTGGTTGCTTACAGGCTGAAACACAACATCAAACAGTCATTTTAATTTGTGATAACTGCAAAAATGCCTACGAACTAGATGCTGAATTTGTATATCAATCATTATTTTCAATGAGCAAAAAGCTTCAATTTACGCCTACATCTTTAACCATAGAGTTACATGGCTTATGTTTTTCGTGTTCTTAAGCTTTCTCAGGCAGTCACAATTAAAAGGTTTTTCTACCTCTCTCTGGCTTCCATGTTTCAAATAAGTTTAAACACCTAATCTAAAATAGAAGGATGCCTCACGATTTCTCTCCAGCCAACACCTCGTAACACTAACCTTGCCCTTCTCCTAACGTTAGACTCCGCGATAGTTTGATAAGAGAACTTTCACGTCTCTAGTGTTGTGCCATGTCACGCACACACCCAGTTAAGCGGCAAGCTGTAGAGCAGCTTAACTGAACAGTCGATAAGAGAAACTGGAAATGCATGTTATGTTGAGGCTTGTAGCTCTTTGAAAGCAGAGGAAATTACCCTCGTAGAAGACCTCAACAACAACACCACTAGAGCACTGGCTACCAACACATCGGGCCAACCAGAACCCAATATCCATACAGCACCAGCCGCTACAAATACGGAAAGATTAGTAGCGATATCGTTGCGGGAACATTCCCAGACCGAACTCATATTAATGTCTTCATGGCGATGGCGCCACAACAACCCCAAACACAACGTGTTGGCTGCAAGAGCAACGAGACTGAAGGAACCCATTAGTTGAAACACAGGGACTTCGGGAAACAAGAGCTTGTACACAATCTGTATGGCAACGACAATGGCTGCTATCAAGATCAATATACCTTTAAATAGGGCAACCTTGGCTTTCGCGGCGCCCCCACTCGCGATGACCATTAGACTTAATCCATAAGTAAGTGCATCACCCAAGTTGTCCAAGCTGTCTGCGAACAAAGCTGTGGAATTCGCGAACTGCGCAGCGATAACGATGACGACAAACATGACAGCGTTGATTGCAAGCACGACTCGCAAAACACCCCGCTGACTTGCTCTTAACGCTTCCACTGTACAGTCGTTGTCACAACATCCACTCATGCAAAAGCTCCGATAGCAATATAACGTTTTATTTAACCGACGCTCTAGCGATCAGCTGTGAATAACTGGTTGAACCCTTGAACCTTACTATGAGGCATTTATATATTCTAAGGTCCGATCAGGTTTTCGTTTGTCGCGTCAGTCTAGCACACCAAGCGGTGTCCCACTCGATGTGCCTGGTATAAAAGTATGCAGCCATTCCAAAATCGTAGGTTGCACAAAAGACTCCGTATGCTAACGGGATCGTAGTTACGTGTCCTGGTTCGAATATAGAGAAACCCGCATGCGTATGCAATTCATGCAGCCCATCCCAAACCCCGTGCAGTAAATAGCCCAGGATGAGTGCAAACGATATCCGTGTGCCTATTAAGCCGATTGCACAAAATATGATTACTACCACCGACTCCAATCGCCATGCAGTTTCGATTCCGAAATACTCTGTAAAAGCTAAATAAAACCCAGCAATGGGGGTAAGAAATATTCCATAGAAAATCTGTTCTGCCTTAGGGCTAAATATCTTTTGTGTAATTACGATAGAGCCAACTACTGACAGTAATCCTATGATCATAAAAAGAGCAACAATGACAATAAATCCAATTGTGCTGGATGTCTCACCCATTCGATTTTCCTATGAACATATTTCCCTAGAGCTATCCTATCTGCTGCCGGCTAACCACCCAAATGATTTGCAGTAAAAAAACGTAGCTTTTTAACTTCAAGTGAATTTGTTGGTTATTCAATTGTTTTGGGCTTGCTCGCCCTTCTGAGCAACCAGAAAAATATCATTGCCTAAGTCACCAGCAATAACGGTACTAACATTGTCGGAATATACCAGGTGGCTCCGAAATTTGTCATCCACGTATCCCCCTGTCGGAGTGCATTTACAAGATCGATAGTGCCAACGATGCTAAAGAGCCAGACAACAGCCTGTGCAACTGACCAATTGTTCCGAAGAGCAATGAGCGCCAAGAATGCTAGCACGCCTGTAAGCAAGTCTCCTAAAGCAGCAGGCGCGGCAAAAGTTTCTGGTAGCGGTCCAGCAACTACTCCCGGAACAAGAAATACCAATCCGATGTGACGAAATGCATGAGGCACAGTCAAAAAGAATAGTGCATCATTTAACGATTTTTTCTCTAACCAAGGAGCCAATAACCAGTATGCTAGCGAGCCCCACACTAATTAGGCTCATGAGAAATTGAATTGCAAATATTATCATTACAGCCATAAGCCCACCTTTTTTGCATGCTTACGTCGCAAATCAGCTGGCCACAAGCCCATAGAGACGAGGAACGGCGGGTTTGCGGCTCAGCTGGATTTGCCTTGTTAGGCGCTACTTCCAATTGTATATTTTTGAGACAATATAGGAGCTGCCCAATGCCTTCAAGAATGAGATAAGCGCCCAGAGAAGGCTTATGGTAATCGGAATCGGCAGATAGCAATAGGTTCCTATCTGCGGCATAGCCATCACTAAACCGAGGCCAATACCGAACGGGAGGGCTTTCTTACAGTCCTCATCCATCCCGACTATCGGATAAAAGAAAGCTAGTGCGACTGCAAAAAGAAATTGGCTGAGGAACATAACCAGCATGTTCGACTCTTCCTGCGGCCTCCATACATCAGCCGTTTGTTCGTACAGGCTCATCATTAAGAAACCATGCACAAGAAATTCGTAAATAAAAACGAAAACAAATGCTCCAATTGCTGCGAGCACGAATCGCTTCATATTCATAGTATTCTCCTATAGGAAGTTAATGTATCAACTGAAACGTATATTTATAAAATCTGCTTTTATTGGGTTGAAGAACTACTTTGCCTATTGACAACGGGCGGTCATATAGATGTTAGCTCTTTTCTACAAACACCTTAATTTCATCAAGGTCTTGCTGTAGCATTTTGACCATAGACTTCTTGATAAATATACCCATAATTGATGATATCAATTTAACAAATATGGATTCAGATGTTCCAGAAAATGACATAGTAAGAATTGTTTTGTTACTGATTTCCGACAAGGACATTTTGGTAGTGTATATTGCCCCACAATTCTCCGCACGTGTACAGTAATACTCTTCTTCCTTGCAATCAGTGACCCACATAGTTTCGGAAGATTCCTTGCCAAACATTTTTCGAGTCTCGGTCCATTTAAGCCCAACTAAACCTTCTTTCGGTTGATGAAGAACATTTAGGCTAATAATTGCAGAGATCATATTTGTACAATTTTGTATATCTGTTATTGCTACCCAAACTTTATCCTGAATCAGTGAGTTAATCTTATCAAAAATAACGCTAAGGGACTGAATAACATCTATAAAACGAGTATAATACCGTTCTAAATCAACTCACCCAGCAGGTGACCTGTGAAGCGGTTTATTCTCGAACAATCCAATAGTGAATTTTATACCTCCCATTCAGGTTTAGCACTTATCGGTTTGTGTATGAATACGATCCTCAACATCGGCAAGACGCTGAAACACACGCTGTTGCTCCGTCATGGGATTTCACATGGCGATATTGTAAAGGCCTATCTCGGACTGCTCTGTTTAGGCAAAAGTGATTTTGATGCCATCGAAAATTATCGGCATGATCAATATTTCAAAGCCTCGCTCGGAATGGATCAAGTCCCCTCGGCCTCCCGGCTACGCCAGCGGCTAGATGCTGATGCGGACACGCTACTGCCGGTGATGTACGAACAATCCATTGAGTTTTTAGTCGAGGCGAAGGTCCCGGTGAGTGAATTAAGCACCGGCCATGTGGCCTTGGACATTGACGTATTTCCGATGGACAACTCGAAGACGCATAAAGAAGGCGTATCACGGACCTACAAAGGCGATGACGGCTATGCACCGATCGCGGCGTATCTCGGTCAGGAGGGCTGGTGTTTAGCCTGTGAATTGCGAGAGGGGAGCATGCACTGTCAAAACGAGTTTCTCTACACCTTAGAACGGGTCATACCGAATGCGCAAAAATTAACGACTGCCTCGCTGTTGGTCCGACTGGATAGTGGTCATGATGCTATAGAGACGCGTGCGACTTTAGTGGCGGCCCATGTTGATTTCATCCTGAAATGGAATCCACGTCGGCAGGATCTCGAGGGGTGGTTGGCCCAAGCCGAAGCACAAGGCCACTGGGAAAGCCCCCGAGAAGGCAAACGTGTGGCCTTGTTCAGTCGCATTGAGACACAAACCTACCAAGGCCAAACCTATCGATTCCGTAAAGTCATCCGGGTGATTGAGCGCACCATCGACAAACACGGCCAACAGTTGCTGATTCCAGACATTGAGCTTGAAGGCTGGTGGACGACCTTGGCGGAAACCGATCAGGCGGATAATCAAGTCATCGCGCTGTACCGGGATCACGCCACGTCCGAACAATTTCATAGCGAGTTTAAAACCGATCTGGATATCGAACGTTTGCCATCGGGTAAGTTCGCGACCAACGCCTTAATCATGACGTTAGCCACCTTCAGTTACAACATGCTGCGTTGGATCGGTTTGATCAGCTTGGTGGGGGACATCAGTCCCGTCCGGCATCCCGCCAAACGTCGACGCTTGCGAACCGTGATCCAGGAATTGATGTACCTCGCCGCCCGCTTGATTGAAACGAGCCGACGCCTGACATTACGCTTCTGTCGGCATTGCCCGGGTTACCTGGCCTTTTACGTGGCGTATCATCGATTAGCAAGCGGATAGCCGTTCTATCCCACCCACGAATTCATCAGTATAATGCGAATCGATGTGTTCGCAGGCTGGCGCGTGCCTGGTGCCCGAGGAATCCCTTAATCATCGTGACTTCTTCCGCTTTGGAATCCTCTAAAACTCTCCAAAGTCCTCCCGAATACGTTTTCACTAGTCTCTTTTGATAATCCTTCCCCAACAGCTGATAAAATACCGTGTGAGTATAATGAAGTCACTGATTCAGGTAGTTGTGTTGAAACCTCCAGTCAAAAGATCTTGTGCCACCAGATAACAGTGATCGTTCACGTGTGGTTTTATGATTACCACAATTACATAAAACAGAAGAATGTAGATCTACCTTGTAGACAACTCCTGTTTATTGATTAATTGAATCCTACCAAAATAAAGAATGGTCATATTTACTCTTATGTTGTTAGTAGTCATGGATTTATACCTCTCCCGATTTTTGACATTGATTTCAAATAAACGACATGAATGATATTGTGTTTGAAGATGAATCAACAATAGAGTCATCCAGGCTCTAAATACCGTCTAGAGGTGTATGGCTATAGGTCGTGCTATTATCGTTCAATTATGGAGCCTTAGGAAGGGCATCTGTGTATGATATATGACCATGGGTTATTAATTATTGGATAAAAATCCATTATTGATGATTTATAAAACACAACCACGAATCTAATTTAATACCAAATAAATATGTCATTACACCAATAGGTAATTATGATTGTTCTACTATAGTTTATCCTCTTCCGCAATTTTTGTGTCTATTCTTTAAGTAATACCCAAAGCAGTCATTATGAAATCGATTTCAATAATTTGAATTTATAACTACTAACGACAAAAAATCCGGAGAGGAGAAATAATAGGCCAATATTTTTTTTAATTTTAGTGTAGGGAGTGCATGGTATGTATGGTTTTAATATTGTTTAGTATAAAAAATAGATTGATTATATATATAACATAGGAAAAACCATACACTCCATACATACCCTACATGAATTAAATGAAATTGCTTGCAATATTTCCTATCTTCTGCGTCTACGACGCCGGGGAGGAGTAACATTATCAACAAG
>Ga0209992_10003412_pt1 | contig 13366 bp, 9 predicted proteins | sample 2SBtaG_2_FD_182564 | JGI IMG/M metagenome (GOLD analysis project Ga0209992, IMG submission 182564) | Deep subsurface microbial communities from Kolumbo volcano to uncover new lineages of life (NeLLi) - 2SBTROV12_ACTIVE470 metaG (SPAdes)... | ecosystem: Environmental > Aquatic > Marine > Volcanic... | reverse complement strand
GGCTGATCCGGGAAGGCGTCGATCAATTGATGGCAAAGAGCGGTGATTTCAGGTGCCATTTCTTTGATGCGGCGCGAGGTAAAGGCACGCAAAACCAGACCGCGCAGGCGGGTGTGGGTTGGAGGTTCCAGCTCCAGCATTGAATGGGCCTCAATATCCATGAATGGCTGGATGTTTGGCGGCACAGGTTTGCGAAACTCCGCCGGTTGTTCGCGGCCAAACCGGCGGTCGCGCAGCAGCGCGTTCACAGCGGCAAGCGAGGACGCGCAGACCATATTGTATTCGCGCCAGAAAAACAGCGGGCCCTGCGTGCGGGTTTTGTCATAAAACGGGTAGGGGTTTTGGATGAATTCCGGGTCTGTCGGGGATTGGCTGAAGCTTTGCATGATTAAATATCTACAGCCAAGCGGCGCCCCTGTGGGGCATTACCATAAGCTGCGCTTTGGGCGCAGCGGTGGTTGAGTATTTGGGCAAAGATGAAGTCAGTCGTTGCCCCTGTAAGGTTGCACATATTGCAGTGCCATGTCCCACGGAAAGAATATCCAGGTGTCCTGACTGACCTCTGTGATGAACGTGTCCACCATCGGGCGGCCCTCGGGTTTGGCGTATACCGTTGCATAGTGGGCCTTGGGGAACAGGTCGCGCACGACCTGCAGCGTTTTGCCGGTGTCAACCAGATCATCGACGATCAGAACACCGCTGCCGTCGCCCAACAGGTTTTTGTCGGGTGATTTTAATATGACGGCTTCGCTTTGGTTTTGGTGGTCGTAGGACTTGACCGAGATGGTATCAACGGTGCGGATGTCAAGCTCGCGCGCCATGATCATGGCCGGGGCCATGCCGCCGCGGGTGACGGCCACGACGGCTTTCCACGCACCTTTGTTGGGACCTTTGCCGTCAAGCCGCCAGGCCAAGGCCCGGCTGTCGCGGTGGATTTGGTCCCAACTGATGTGAAAACCTTTTTCGTGCGGCAGGCGCTCTGACATTATTTTCTCCCGGTTGCGACGTCGATATCCGGTGCATCGACGGCTTTCATTCCAACCACGTGATAACCTGAATCGACGTGGTGGTTTTCACCCGTCACGCCGGACGCCAGATCAGAACACAGATACATCCCGGCTTTGCCCACATCGGATTGGCTGACGTTGCGGCGCAGGGGCGAGTTGAGCTCGTTCCATTTCAGAATATAGCGGAAATCACCGATGCCACTGGCGGCCAGGGTTTTTATTGGCCCAGCAGACAGGGCATTGACGCGGATATTATTTGGCCCCAGATCCATCGCCAGGTATTTGACGGAATTTTCAAGCGCTGCTTTGGCCAACCCCATAACGTTGTAATGCGGCATGACTTTTTCAGCACCATAGTAGGTGAGGGTCAACAGCGCGCCACCGTTTGGCATCAGCTTTTCCGCCCGTTGCGCCACGGCCGTGAAGGTGTAAACAGAGATGTCCATTGTGGTGCGGAAGTTTTCAGCCGAGGTGTCAACGTAACGACCGCGAAGCTCGTTTTTGTCTGAAAAACCAATGGCGTGGACGATGAAATCAATGCTGCCCCAATCGTCTTTCAGCACTTTAAACGCCGCGTCCAGCGAGGCGGCGTCGGACGCATCACAATCAATCAGATGGGTCACGCCGATCGAATCGGCCAACGGTCTGGCGCGCTTGCCAAAGGCTTCGCCCATGTAAGTAAACGCCAGTTCTGCGCCCTGTTCGTGACAGGCTTTGGCAATGCCCCAGGCGATGGATTTATCATTCGCCACGCCCATAATAAGGCCGCGTTTGCCCTGCATTATGCCACTGCTCATAATCCGCCCCCCGCAATATTCCTTGCCCTTCGATTTAGGGCAAAGCTTTGGCAAGCTCAAGTCTGGCTTGCGCCGATTATTGGGGGTGGTATGTCTTCACATGGGTAAAATCGCGCGAAGGGTCAGGATGAAACGCAGTGGAATATTTGCCGGTGACGATCCGTTTGTAATCGCGCAATCCTGGCTTGGCGAGGCTGAGAAAGTCGAGGCGAATGATCCAAGTGCGGTTGCTCTGGGCACAGTTGACAGCAATGGCATGCCCAACGCGCGCATGGTTTTGATCAAGGCCATAGAACCTGACGCCTTTGTTTTTTATACCAATTACACCAGCGCCAAAGCGGTGGAAATAGATGCCTCCGGCACTGCGGCCTTTGTGATGCACTGGAAAACCCTGCGCCGCCAAATCAGGGTGCGCGGGCACGTCAGCAAAGAGGACGGCGCAAAGGCGGATGACTATTTTGCCTCGCGGTCGCTGCAAAGCAGGCTGGGCGCATGGGCATCTGACCAGTCTTCGCCGCTGCAATCACGGTCTGCCCTGATGGCGAAAGTGGCAAAAATCACGGCTGCCAAAGGTGCAAACCCAGGTCGGCCGCCGTTTTGGGGCGGGTTTCGGATTGTGCCGGTTGAGATCGAGTTTTGGGCGGACGGCGCCTTTCGTCTGCACGACCGGTTTCGCTGGACAAGGCCCGACGCGGATCAGCCGTGGCAAATCGACAGGTTGAACCCATAGTTGCGAAGTTGTGATTTGAAGTTGTTGCCGTGCTAAATTTAGGGTCGAACCCGAGGGAAAGCTGTTGAGACATTTTTTTGTAAGCATCGCCTGTTTTTTTGCTCTGGTACAGCACGCCGGTGCTGCCTGTTCAAATGACAGTCTTGATGTCCGGGGCGACTGGGGGCGCGTTTCGTTTCAGGTGGAAGTGGTTGATACGAATGAAAGCCGTGCGCAGGGGTTGATGTTTCGCGATGAACTGGCGGCGTTTTCGGGTATGCTGTTTGTTTACGACCGCCCGCAGCGGGTGGCGTTTTGGATGAAAAACACGCTGATTGCACTTGATATGATCTTTATTGATGATTCGGGTGTGGTGCAGCATGTGCATGATTCCGCTGTTCCCGGCGATCTGACGCCGATCCCCGGTGGGGATGATATTTTTGCAGTTTTGGAGATCAACGGCGGGTTGGCCGGGCAGTTGCAACTGGCCGAGGGAAGCCAGATCAGGCACCCGGCATTTGCGGCCTCCGGCCCTGCGTGGCCTTGCGAATAATGCCGTTATTTTAGGGCTTTTCAAGCTTCCGGCCTGCCTGTAGATACAGCCGCGATGACGGGGCGTGGCGCAGCCTGGTAGCGCGACGGTTTTGGGTACCGTAGGTCCTCAGTTCGAATCTGGGCGCCCCGACCATCGCTTCTGGAAATTCTGATTTATTTGCGACCTCGCCGTTTGGTGCGACCAGCAGGATCAGGAATTGAAGAGGTATGATTCCCTGCCACAATCCGCAGTTGGTTTTCGCAAAAAGCAATTTTTCAAAAGCCCTTTTGAAAAAATCCGCATAAACAAATTGCCCTAAGCTGCGGTCCCACATTCAGTTTTTGTGAATTACGGCATTGAATATTTGCGGTCGTTACTTTCAGGCAGTGTAATGGGCCAGAATTGGACCGCAGTAATTGGCCGGTATAATTTTTGTTGCAAATACAGCGTCAACAAAAAAATGTGCCAGAAACGTGAATAAAATCGTTGACGTTAACCACCAACATACGTCAGTTTGTGGGAACCTACCGACAGACCACCACATCTTGTGCTTTCGTCGAAATTACTCGTAAACACTCGCGGGGGATTGAGCTTGGCGCGATCGCATCTATTTGCACCGTGGACGTCTGAAAAAAGGCAGGACACATAAGGGTACGGTGGATCAACCAACCGGCCTTGGGATGAAAAACTGACGGGGCAGAAATGAAGATTGAACGGAGATTCACCAAAGACGGAACCGACGCCTACGGGGCACTGGATTTTGTCACAACAAGTTCTGAAATTAGAAATCCAAACGGCACAGTGGTCTTTTCGCTTGCCGAACTGGAAGTGCCAGGTGACTGGACACAGGTTGCCGCCGACGTGCTGGCGCAAAAATATTTTCGCAAAGCCGGTGTCGCCGCTGTTTTGAAAAAACAGGCAGAGGACGACGTACCGGAATTTTTATGGCCCTCGGTGCCGGACGAAGATGCACTGGCCAAATTGCCGGAAGACCAGCGGTTTGGCGGTGAAACTTCGGCCAAGCAGGTATTTGACCGGCTGGCGGGAACCTGGACCTACTGGGGCTGGAAGGGCGGCTATTTTACCGAGGAACGCGACGCACGTGCTTATTTTGACGAAATGCGGTTTATGCTGGCGGCCCAGATGGCGGCGCCCAACTCGCCGCAGTGGTTCAACACGGGGCTGCATTGGGCTTACGGTATCGACAGCCCCGGACAGGGCCATTTTTATGTGGATTACGCCACCGGCAAGCTGACCAAATCAGACAGCGCTTATCGGCACCCGCAACCCCACGCCTGTTTTATTCAATCAGTCAATGATGATCTGGTGAACGAGGGCGGCATCATGGACCTTTGGGTGCGCGAGGCGCGGTTGTTCAAATATGGCTCTGGCACGGGCACCAACTTTTCGTCGCTTAGGGCGGCAAATGAAACGCTGGCAGGGGGCGGAAAATCATCCGGCTTGATGTCGTTTCTAAAAATCGGCGACCGGGCGGCGGGGGCGATCAAATCAGGCGGCACCACGCGCCGCGCGGCCAAAATGGTGATCTGCGACATGGATCACCCGGATATTGAAGAGTTCGTCAATTGGAAAGTTCGCGAGGAACAAAAAGTTGCCTCGCTTGTGGCGGGGTCAAAACTGCACGAGACCCATCTGAATGAATTGTTCGAGGCTATTCGCGTTTGGGACGGCAAGGAAGACGATGCGTTTGACCCAAAAGTCAATGCGGGTCTGAAAACGGCCATTCGGGCGGCCAAGAAAACCGCCATCCCGGACACGTATATCTACCGCGTGCTGCAATACGCACAGCAGGGCTATACATCAATCGAGTTTCCCACATACGATACAGACTGGGATTCAGAGGCCTATCTGTCCGTCGCCGGGCAAAACTCCAACAATTCCGTGCGCGTCACCGATCAGTTTTTGAAGGCGGTTAAAGACGATGCTGACTGGGAATTGATCCGCCGCACCGACGGCAAAGTTGCAAAGACTGTCAAAGCACGGGATCTATGGGAAGACATCGGTCACGCGGCATGGGCCTGTGCCGATCCCGGCATTCAGTTTCACGACACAATAAACGCCTGGCACACCTGTCCGAATGACGGTGAGATCCGCGGTTCCAACCCGTGTTCGGAATATATGTTTCTGGATGACACCGCGTGCAATCTGGCCTCCATGAACCTTTTGCAGTTTTACGAGGGTGGCAAATTTGCCGCTGAGGATTACATGCACGCCACCCGCCTGTGGACGCTGACGCTGGAAGTTTCGGTTCTTATGGCGCAATTCCCATCGCGCGAGATTGCCCAGAAATCATACCGCTTCCGCACGCTTGGCCTTGGCTATGCCAACATCGGCGGATTGCTGATGAACATGGGGCTAAGCTATGACAGCGATGCGGGCCGTGCCATGTGCGGGGCGCTGACTGCGCTGATGACTGGCGTATCTTTTGCAACATCGGCAGAAATGGCGCGGGAGAACGGCGCATTTCCGGGTTATAAGAAAAACGCCGACGACATGCTGCGGGTCATTCGCAACCATCGTCGCGCCGCCTTTGGCAAATCCGGTGGCTATGAAGGTTTGAACATCAAACCGGTGCCGCTGGACCACGAAAACTGTCCGGATCAAAGCCTGCTGACGCTTTGCCACGCCGCGTGGGACGAAGCCCTGCGGCTTGGCAAGAAACATGGCTTTCGCAACGCGCAGGTGTCAGTGATTGCTCCGACCGGCACCATCGGTTTGGTGATGGACTGTGATACCACAGGGATTGAGCCTGATTTCGCACTGGTGAAATACAAGAAACTGGCCGGCGGCGGGTATTTTAAGATCATCAACCGCTCAGTTCCGGCAGCCCTTGAAACGCTGGGCTACAGTTCTTCGCAGATCGAGGAAATCGTGTCCTATGCCGTTGGCCATGCCAGCCTTGGCAACGCGCCAGAGATTAACCACACCACGTTGCAAGGTCACGGATTTGGCGTGGCCGAGATTGAAAAGATCGAAGCAGCCCTGCAGTCAGCCTTTGATATCCGCTTTGTGTTTAATCAATACACGTTGGGGATGGATTTCTGCAAAGGCACATTGGGCATTCCGCAGGACAAACTGGACGATCCAACCTTTGATTTGCTGGCCCATCTGGGATTTACCAAAGCGCAAGTGGAGGCGGCAAACCACCATGTGTGCGGCACCATGAGCCTTGAGGGTGCGCCGCATCTGAAGCCAAAACACTATAGTGTTTTTGACTGCGCCAGCACCTGCGGCAAGATCGGCAAGCGGTTTCTGAGTGTGAATTCCCATATTCACATGATGGCCGCGGCGCAGAGCTTCATTTCCGGCGCGATTTCAAAAACCATCAATATGCCGAACGAGGCCAGCATTGATGAATGCAATGCGGCTTATGAGTTAAGCTGGTCCCTAGGGGTCAAGGCCAACGCGCTGTACCGGGATGGTTCCAAGCTCAGCCAGCCACTGAATTGTGCGTTGATCGAGGACGATGACGATCTGGAAGAGGCCCTGATTGCGGCGCCCGCCGGTGAAAAGGCCACAGTGCTGGCCGAAAAAATCGTCGAAAAGCTGGTGATCAAGGAAATCACCCGCACGGAACGCGCCAAACTGCCTGAGCGGCGCAAAGGTTATACGCAAAAGGCCATCGTTGGCGGGCACAAGGTTTATCTGCGCACGGGCGAGTATCAGGACGGCCGGATCGGCGAGATTTTCATCGACATGCACAAGGAAGGTGCCGGTTTTCGCGCCATGATGAACAATTTCGCCATCGCCATTTCGGTGGGCCTGCAATACGGCGTGCCGCTGGAAGAATTTGTGGAAGCGTTTACCTTCACACGATTTGAACCGGCGGGCATGGTGCAGGGCAATGATTCTGTGAAAAACGCCACGTCGATCCTGGATTATATCTTCCGCGAACTGGCGATATCTTATCTGGACCGTACCGATCTGGCGCACGTGAAACCGGAAGGCGAAAGCTTTGACGATCTGGGGCGCGGCGACGAAGAAGGCAAGCGGAATTTTCAGGAATCAACCACAGAGTCTGCCTCCAAGTCTTTGGAAATGATCAGAAAAGTGTCATCCACCGGTTATCTGCGCAAGCGGTTGCCGCAAGAGCTGGTGGTGCTGCAGGGCGGTATGGATCAGGTGTTCAAATCGGAAAAAGCCAATGATCCGGTCGGGGCGCTGGCGCAGTTGATCCCGGAATCAAATGTCACCGCGGTGGTCCAGATGGATGCCCGCGCCAAGGCAAAACTGCAGGGCTTTGAGGGGGACAGCTGTTCTGATTGTGGCAACTACACATTGGTGCGCAACGGCACCTGTATGAAATGCAACACCTGCGGGGCGACCAGCGGGTGCAGTTAACGGGCCGGTCAAAATGCGGACGGTCAGGAGATGATGTAAAAAAATTGCCGAGGCGGATGCCCCAAGTTTTCGCCAAGGTTTCGGAGGTGGGTGCGCTTACCTCCAGGCGTTCAGGCCGCAGGCAATAAACCGAGCGGTACCAACGATGAGCCTGAATTGTCAGACTGGGCGGGGGAAACCCCGCCTTTTTCTTTTGGCAACCAAGCAAGCGGCGCCCCTGCGGGGCATTACCCTAAGCTGCCCGGGCGGGCAGCGGATTTCGGATATTTGAGCCGTAAAGAAGCTGTGAATCAGCCAAACCAAAAACGCTCTAAAGCGCAATCCGAAAAGTGGGCACCGGTTTTCGGAATAAATTGCGCGCAAGACCTATTGGTTAAAGCCGCTCGGCTGATTCAGATAAAAAGGACGCGGCTCTAATTGGCCGGTGGGGCTGCAACGGCGACGAACCACCATGACGTCTTTTGGCAGAAACCGCATGTGGTGTCTAATTTGGCACCAATACGTGCAGAAATTCCCAAGCGTTACCGGGTTTCGGACGTCCCGGCGCAGGTTGAGCAGGGCAGCGCGAACAATACAACGCCTCGCGTCGTTGTCGGGTCTGGTGCGAAGGCACAAAAACTCTTTGTTCGGGCTGGCCCTTTCTGACGGCCTTTCGTTGACAGCCCCCCGGCCGTTTTCCGCGCGGTTTGAAACGACTCATTGGCACGGATAGCTTTATTTCGGCCGGAGCAACTGAAGAAGTCTATGCAACAATGGTTTACAACCTTGGGTATAAACTAAAGTTTATGCGAAATTACCGCGCAGGTGCCCGGTTAATTTCCCCGCAGCATTGCCGCAACACCGGTGCGGGCAATCTCTGACAGCCCCAGCGGGCGCATCAAATCGACGAAAGCATCGATCTTGTCAGGCGTGCCGGTGATTTCAAAAACGAAGCTTTCCAGCGTTGTATCCACCACCGAGGCGCGGAAAATGTCTGCCAGACGCATGGCCTCCACACGCTTTTCACCGCTACCGGTCACTTTCAGCATCGCCAGTTCGCGTTCCACGCTTGGCCCTTCCACGGTCAGGTCGTGCACCTCGTGCACCGGCACGATCCGCGCCAGTTGCGCTTTGATCTGCTGAATGACAGCCGGAGTGCCGGTGGTGACGACGGTGATACGTGACAGATGGCCGGTGTGATCGACTTCCGCGACAGTCAGGCTTTCGATATTATATCCTCGACCCGAGAACAGCCCGATCACACGGGCCAGTACCCCGGCCTCGTTGTCCACCAGAACCGCGATCGTGTGGGTTTCGATCACATCACCAAGATTGCTTTTCAAATCGTAGGCGCTGTGGCCCGAGCTGCCTTTTTTGATGGCTAATGCGTTCATTATCTTTCTCCTTACACCATCACCGCACCGTCGCCGGATATGGCGTCGGCGGTGGATGCATCGCCAAGCAGCATTTCGTTGTGCGGTTTGCCTGACGGGATCATCGGAAAGCAGTTTTCGTGTTTTTCCACCAGACAGTCAAACACCACCGGCCCGTCGTGGGCCAGCATTTCCTTGATGGCGTCGTCAAGATCGGCAGGGTCGGTACAGCGGATGCCCTTGGCACCAAAGGCCTCTGCCAGTTTCACGAAATCGGGCAGGGCTTCGGACCACGAGTGCGAATACCGCTCGCCGTGCAGCAACTCCTGCCACTGGCGCACCATGCCAAGGCGTTCGTTGTTCAAAATGAACTGTTTGACCGGCAGGCGGAACTGCGCGGCGGTGCCCATTTCCTGCATGTTCATCAGCCAGCTGGCCTCTCCCGCCACGTTGATCACCAGCGCGTCCGGGTGGGCGATTTGCACGCCAACAGAAGCGGGCAGACCATAACCCATCGTGCCAAGACCACCGGAAGTCATAAACCGGTTGGGGTCTTCAAAACCCATATATTGTGCCGCCCACATCTGGTGCTGGCCCACTTCGGTTGTCACATAGCGGTCCATGTTTTTGGTCAGTGCTTCAAGGCGTTGCACCGCGTATTGTGGTTTGATCACTTTTTCAGAGTTCGCATAATTCAGACAGTCAACCGTCTTCCACCGTGCAATCTGCGCCCACCATTTCTTAAGCCCTTCGGAATTGGTTTTACGGCCACGGCTTTTCCAGATTTTCAGAATATCCTCCAGCACGTGGCCAACATCGCCGACAATCGGAATATCCACCTGTATCACCTTGTTGATAGAAGAGAGATCAATGTCGATATGGGCCTTTTGTGAGTCGGGAGAGAAATCTTCCACCCGTCCGGTAATGCGGTCGTCAAACCGCGCACCGATACAGATCATCAGGTCACAGTCGTGCATGGCCAGATTGGCCTCGTAGGTGCCGTGCATGCCCAGCATGCCAATCCACGCCTCACCCGATGCCGGATAAGCGCCAAGGCCCAACAGCGTGGAGGTGATCGGGAAATTCGTGCCCGCCACCAGTTCGCGCAGCAACTGACTGGCGCCAACGCCGGAATTGATCACCCCGCCGCCGGTGTACAGGATCGGGCGTTCGGCTTTTTCCATCAGTTCCACCAAAGAGGTGATCGCGTCAATGTCGCCCTTGACCTGTGGCTGATAATGGGAAACGGCGGCTTTTTTAGGTTCCACATAGGTGCCGCTGGCAAATTGCACGTCTTTGGGAATATCCACCAGCACCGGCCCGGGGCGGCCCGAGGTGGCAACATGAAACGCCTGATGGATGGTTTCGGCCAGCTTGTCCGTGTCTTTCACCAGCCAGTTGTGCTTGGTGCAGGGCCGGGTGATGCCAACGGTGTCGGCTTCCTGAAATGCGTCATTGCCGATCATGAATGTGGGCACCTGACCCGTCAGCACGATCATCGGAATGCTGTCCATCAATGCGTCGGTCATGCCGGTCACCGCGTTTGTGGCACCGGGGCCGGATGTAACCAAAACAACGCCCGGCTTGCCGGTGGAGCGGGCATAACCTTCGGCGGCGTGGGTTGCGCCCTGCTCGTGGCGTACCAGAATGTGCCGTATGTCGTTTTGCTGGAAAATCTCGTCATAAATCGGCAGGACCGCGCCACCGGGATAGCCAAACACCGTATCCACGCCCTGATCTTTCAGGGCCTGAACAACCATTTGCGCACCGGACATCAGTTGCGTCATTATCTTACTCCAACCTTTTATTGCGGCCCAAGGGCCGACATAAAAAAACCCCCGATTGCGGGGGCGCAGCCACACGACGAACGATGTTCGTCAATGCGCCAAGCGCCTATCCACGTTCAGACTGACCGTCACCATTGCCTTCTCCTAAGTCCGCAATTTATGAGCAGCGCAAGGCAGCGTCAAGGCAAAAGAAAACAATATATTACCGAAAATCACGAAGAAACGGCGTTTAATTGCTATTTTTCTTTTATTTACGAAATTTTATTGCGAATTATTGATACAGGCGGGTTTGGCAATCCAGCAAATGTGCCCGCGGATGAAAGCAATAAAGAGAGGTCAAACCAGCCGATCATTCTCCTCCCTAAAAATTTACCAATTGCTCAGAAATCGATTTGCACCTTGCGACATTCTGTTCTAGGCTTTGCTCACTTATCAATCCGTCTGGCCTGACATCCGGGCCGGGCAATTCTGGGAGGAATTAATTATGGATCGTCGTTCTTTTCTAAGAACTTCCGCACTTGGCGGCACGGCTGCTGCTGCCACTGCACTGGCCGCACCGGCTATTGGCGCGTCACACAGTGGTGAAAAACTGACGCTGGTTACATCGTGGGGCCGTGGCCTTGCTGGTGTGTTTGACGCGGCGCAATTTTATGCGGACGCCGTAAACGCCATGTCTGACGGCACGCTTACCATCGAAGTCAAGGCCGCCGGCGAACTGGTTGGCGCTTTGGAAGTTTTCGATGCTGTGTCATCGGGTCAGGCTGATATGTATCATTCTGCCGATTACTACTTTACCGGTCAGCACCCTGCATTTGCGTTCTTTACCGGCGTGCCGTTTGGCATGACCGCAACAGAGCACAACAACTGGTACTATCACGGTGGCGGACGCCAGCATCACGATGCTTTGGGCGCCGTCTTCAACCTGAAACCTTTCAATGCCGGTAACACGTCAACGCAGGCTGGTGGCTGGTTCCGCAAGGAAATCAATGGACCGGAAGACTTTAACGGTCTGAAATTCCGCATGCCCGGTCTTGGCGGTAAAGCTTTGGGTTACTTGGGTGCGTCAGTGCAGAACATTCCGGGTTCGGAAGTGTATCAGGCATTGTCATCCGGTGCGATTGACGGGACCGAATGGATCGGCCCATGGGCGGATGAAAAAGCCGGTTTCCAGGAAATCACCAAGTTCTACTATACGGCTGGTTTCCACGAGCCGTCAGCTGCGTTGTCGTCTTCGGTTAATCTGGAGCGCTATAACAGCCTGGCACCTGCACACCAGAAGGTTCTGGAAATTGCCGCCGGTGCCACAAACGTTTGGTCCATGAGCCAGTATCTGAACAACAACGGTGCCGCACTTACGCGACTGGCTGCCGGTGGTGTGAAAGTTCTGGAATTCCCGGACAGTGTTTGGGATGCTTTTGGTGAAGCATCACAGAAAGTTTATGACGAATTCCTTGGCGATGATCTGTTTGCACAAATTCTGGGTGAATACCGCGTGTCGATGAAAGACAGCTCTGGCTGGATTTCAAAAGCAGCGACCACGTACGCCCGCCAGCGCGACCGCGTACTCGGCTGATCGCCTGACCTAAGATTATGCACTGCCCCCGCGCATCAGCGTGGGGGCAGTTGCTATAGGGCGCACCGCATTTGGTCGCCTGACGCCGGGGGGAAATTACCGATGAGTGGGATTATTTGGTTCTTCACGCAAGTGGGGCTGGGCTTTTATAACTTTGTCTATGCGCTGACCCATCTGGGAACCTGGGCCAACTGGGGCGATCCCAAGTCTTTGATTCGGTTCATTTATTATGGCGGCTCTGTCGAATTTTTCTTCGTTGTTTTTGATATTTTTCTTGTTGTGATTGCGATCGGTATATTCCGTCGGCAATTTATGTGGCGGATGCTTGGATTGTTTGAAGGTATTGCGAACGGGGTTGGACGTCTGGTTGCCTGGGTTGGCCTGTTGATGGTGCTGCAACAGATAATGATCGTGTTTTTGCAGCGTATTTTTTTGGTGCCACATATTTCACTTGGGCCTTTTGGAAACGTGTTCACCAAAGACGTCAGCTGGTTTGCGGAAGAACTGAAGCTGTATAACGCGATGGTGGTCGCTTTGTGCGTGTCTTACACATTTGTGCAGGGCGGCCATGTGCGGGTCGATCTGTTTTACGCGCGGGTATCGTACCGGACCAAACGTGTGGTTGATATGTTTGGTTCGCTGTTTTTCATTTTGCCAACCATGACGCTGATCTGGATGTACGGCTGGTATTTCCTCTGGCGGCATCTGGTGGTGCCTAAACCATCGGCGTCTGACTCGTTGGAAGCCTTGTTGCGCAAATCGGGGTTCTTAAAGTGGAACGTGGAAACCATCAGCTTTTCGCTGAACGGTTTTAACGGATATTTCCTGTTCAAGATCCTGCTGGTGTCATTTGCCGGATTGATGTTCCTGCAAGGCATCGCATTTTTTATTCGCAGCTTTTTGGAGTTCAAAGAAGGCCCTGAAAGTGAGGGCAAGAATTTGGATAAAGATATACTGGGTGCCGCCGACCCGGAGGATATGGCTGACGCCGAACTGCACGTGGGGGCAGCGCAATGATTTTAGGACTTGATGGCGTTGAGCTGGGCCTGGTCATTGTTTTCGCCAGCCTGTTCGCGGGCATTATGTCGGGCTTTCCGGTTGGCTTTGCCATCGGCGGGGCGGCGATTATTTCGTTTGGTATACTGGCCACGCTGGATGGCACCGGTACGCTGCACCACTTTTTGGTCGACACCCGCAGCGAGGAATACAGCGCCCTCATCGCCGAAGGCGTGCGTCCTTACGAT
>Ga0209992_10003410_pt1 | contig 13376 bp, 14 predicted proteins | sample 2SBtaG_2_FD_182564 | JGI IMG/M metagenome (GOLD analysis project Ga0209992, IMG submission 182564) | Deep subsurface microbial communities from Kolumbo volcano to uncover new lineages of life (NeLLi) - 2SBTROV12_ACTIVE470 metaG (SPAdes)... | ecosystem: Environmental > Aquatic > Marine >... | reverse complement strand
TGGCGGCGCCTCCCACCACGATCACCCCGCCCCAGGGCGAGGCCGCAGCACCTGTCGATGGTCTTGTGACCGACCTCGACGGCGATCGCGCTGCGGCCTGGCCCGCCATCTTCTGGGGCGCGTTGGCCGCGTTTGCGTGGATCCTGACCTGGTACGCCGGGAAGAACTGGCGGCGCTGGACCAGCTACGCCATCGGGGGACCGGTGTTCCTGGTGGTTCTGTTCGTCTTCTTCGAGAACTTCAGCCGGCTGTTGCCGCCCGGCGTGTAGCAGTCAGCCTCAGGAGGGGTCGATGACGGCGACGACGTCGCCCTCGGAGATCCTGTCTTCCTCGGCGACGCGCATCTCGCTCAGCGTCCCCGCGACCGGTGCGACGACGGGGATCTCCATCTTCATGGACTCGAGGATCACCAGCTCGTCGCCCTCGGCAACGGATGCGCCGACCTCGGCGATGACCTTCCAGACAGTCGCGGTCAGCTCAGCTCGGATCTCCACGATCCCCTCCTCGTGTTCGCAGGGCCACGTCAAGATAACCAACCAACGACCCTCGATGCCGACATGGGCTCGCGGCTCGCCCTTCGGTACCGTCTGTGGCGATGTTCATCGTCCCCCTCGCCCTGATCGCGGGAGCGGCGCTCGGAATCCTCGCGGGCGGCTCCGTCAGCCATGTCAGAGCGGTGCGCATCGCCCACTGGCCGGCCGGCGTGGCGGCCATCGCGCTCACCGCAGTTGTCGGGAGTGGGCTCGATCTCCCGCGTGGGGCGGTCTGGTTGGCCCTGTCGCTGTTCGCGATCGGAGCGATGTGCATGCTCAACTTGCACCTCACCGGTGCGGGCGTGGTGCTGTTCGGGGTGGCGCTCAACCTCTTGCCCCTCGTCCTCAACGGTCACATCGCCGTGGACCCCGATGCGATCGTCTCCGCCGGAATCGTCGGCCCCGAGGCGCTGGCCCTGGTCGATCTCGGCGCCGGCCGCGAGCTGCAGAGCGCCGACACGCTGGTTCCGGTGCTCGGAGCGGTCGTCCCGATCGGGTTGGTCGACGAGGTGATGACGTTCGGAGACCTCGTGGTGATGGCGGGACTCCTCAACGTGGGCTTTCGCCTCCTGCGCCCACCCGGTTACAAGGTCGAACGCCGAAGCCTGCTCGAAGACCCCGCACGCCACTACATCGACCTCGCGGCGAGCGGCGACGAGACCCCAGTGCAGATCCCCGAACGTCCTGTCTCGACGATCTCGGGCGAGGCCGAACACCCGGCCGAGCCGCACACATGACCGCACCCCACGACCCGGAGGACCCGGGCGGCCATATGGCCCCGGCTGACCCCCAGGATCCGGTTCTCGAGCGGCGATCCAAGATGGCCCGCATCGCACAGAGCGGTCAGCGGCTCGGCTACGTCCTGTATCTCGTCGCGATGGTGTTGTTCGCCCTCGAGCTCATCGATGGCTTCGGGGGTGGACTGACCACGGCCATCGTGGTGTGCCTGGTGGCGGGATCGGCGGTCTTGGCGCCCACAATCATCCTCGGATACGCGGTGAAGGCCGCCGATCGAGAGGATCGCGGGCTCCCCCACGGCCACTGATCAACCCAGCGGCCCTGTCCCAAGCAGCCGGTGTCTCGAGAATCGGCTGTTGCGGCGGGCGCGAATCTGAGAAACTGATCCAACCGCTCACCGGACGCGGTGCGCGGACATCCCTCCATCCCCTCTCGAGTCCCCTCGATGCCAAGTCGTCTCCCTGCCGCCGAACGGCGCGAACAGCTTCTCGACGTCGCCATGACGGTCTTCTCCGATCATGGGTTCCACGGCGCGTCCATGAACGAGGTCGCGGCCGCGGCCGGCGTCACAAAGCCTGTCCTGTACCAGCACTTCCCCTCCAAGCGCGAGCTCTACCTCGAGCTCGTCGAAGGGGTGAGCAGCCAGCTCGCCGAGGCGGTCACCACCGCGGCGCGGAGCGAGTCAGGAGCCCTCAACCAGGCTCAGGCTGCGCTCACCGCCTACTTCCGCTTCGTCGAGGAGAACCAGCGCGAGTTTCGGCTGCTGTTCGGGCGCGGCGCCCCTCGGGAGGAAGAGTTCGAGAGCGGCAGCCGCGTCGTCGAGAACCGCATGGCCTCCACGATCGTCGACCTCCTCGACGACCGTATCGATCTCGAGACGCGTCAGGTGTTCGCCCGGGCGATCGTCGGCATGTCCGAAGGAGTGAGCCGCCACTGGGTCGCCCAGGCCAGCCGCCCGAGTGCCGACTCGATGGCCAAGGAGCTGGCCCAACTCCTCGTCGGCGGGCTCGCGGGTCTCCACAGCTGAGCCACCGCCGTCGGGTGGGCTCCTCCCGTGCGAGGCTAGAGAACGTCCTCGGGCGACACCTCGGTGCGGTTTCGGCCGCGGCGCTTGGCTCTGTAGAGGTATCCGTCGGCCTTCTGAATGAGCCGATCTGCATCCTCGGCGTTCTCGACGTCGGTCGCGCACGCGCCGCCGACCGAAACGGTGACGCCGACGACGTGTCCCCCCACCTCGATGGAGAGCTGCTCGACATCGGTGCGCAGCCGTTCGGCTGCCGCCTCGAGGTCCTCCACGGTGCACGTTGGCGCGACGAGCACGAATTCCTCGCCGCCGTAGCGGGCGAGCAGCTCGCCTCGCCGACAGCCAGAAGACAGCGACGCGGCGACGAGGCGGAGGACGTCGTCGCCGGCTTGGTGCCCGTACTCGTCGTTGAGGAGCTTGAAGCGATCGATGTCGACGAGCAGAACACCCATCGCCGTGGTCGGATTGGAGCGCCGGCGAAGCTCGAGCTCACGCTGCAGGAACTCATCGAGGGCCGCTCGATTGGGCAGTCGGGTCAGCGAATCCTCGCGGACCCGGGCCTGGAGCTCCCGCACCTCGCGCGCCAGGCTTCGCGACCGCTGTCCCTCGGCCTCGAGATCACCGGCGAGCTCCACCGACGCGACGACGAGCATGCTGCGCGATTCGGCGAGGAGCGGTTCGATGTCGATCGGCTCGCTCTGGCCGATCTCGAAGAGATCGAACGCTTCGGCAACATCATCGCTCACGCCGGCGAGTAGCTCCTCGGCCGACGACGTCGCTCCCAGGAGCCGGTGTGCGTCGGCATCGAGCGATTGAAGTGCCGGCGAGTCGGTGGCGTCGGCAACGACCATGTCGGCAGTCACCGCCGCCCGAACAACATCGGAGAGGCGGAGCTCCTCGCCGGCGGCCGTTCGCGGCTCCTCGAGCTGGTCCACCGTGCGGCTGAACAGCTCGGGGAGCTGCCACGCCCGCAGGAGCGCTGCACCGATTTCGAGGTTCGAGAACCCGAGATGGCTGCGTTCGAGAGCTGTTGGGGGCCAGCCGTCGCCGATTTCGACGACTTGGCCGTACAGACCCGGCGCGTGCTCGGCGAGGAGAATCCGCCCCAGGTGGGTGAAGAGACCGACGACGAAGGCCTCCTCCGCGAGCTGGGGCAGTGTCCGGTGGGCGATCCGTCGGGCGACCGCAGCAACGGTGAGGGATCGCTTCCAGAAATCGTCGACGTCGAGCCCTGCGATCCGTCCGCTCTTGGGCATGTCCCGAACCAGCGAGAAGCCGAGCGCAATCACCGAGAGGCTGCGCATCCCCAGTCTCCCCGCGGCATCGGCCACAGTCAGCACGTCGGAACGCCTTCGGTACGCGGCGGAGTTGGCGACGCGGATCACCTTCGAGCTCATCGCCGGGTCGTGGCTGAGGACGTTCGCCAGCTCGTCGATGCCCGTTCCTTCGATCCGGCTCAGGCGCAGGATCTCCATGGCAACGGCGGGAGGCGACGGAAGGTCGTCGAGCAAGCCGAGATGTGTGATGTCGAGCCTCGGGCGGGTGCTCTGCATGCGTGGCGCCTCCGTACGCTGTGCAGCTCCATCGGCCGCCGGCTGCGCTTCGTGAGGGCTGCGCGCAGGGTTGATGCGGTGCTCAGGACCGAATCGACTCTCCCCCGACGAAATCTGGGATCATCACTCCCATGGCTGACGGCGCGCTGTCCGGGGTCCGGGTCATCGATCTGACCACTGTGCTCATGGGACCGATGGCGACGCGCATGCTCGGAGACCACGGAGCGGATGTGATCAGGGTCGAGAGCCTCGCCGGCGACTCCACGCGCAATGGACTGCCAGCGCGTCACGACGGCATGTCGGGGTTCAGCCTCAACCTGCAGCGCAACAAACGTTCCCTGTCGGTGGATCTGAAGAACCCCGATGGTCGAGAGATCATGGATCGGCTCGTCGAGACAGCCGATGTGCTCGTCACCAACATGCGTGCGGCTGCATTGCAACGATTGGGCCTCGACGCGGCCACTCTCAGGAAGCGCGATCCCAACCTCATCCACTGCGTCGCCAACGGCTTCGGGAGCACGGGCCCCTATCGAGACAGAGCGGCATACGACGACGCTATACAGGCAGCATCGGGTGTGGCCGGTCTGATCGCCTCCGCCCGCGGTCGACCCGACTATGTCCCGATCGTGATCGCCGACAAGATCACCGCCCTGTACATCGTGCAGGCGGTCATGGCAGCGGTGCTGCATCGCGAGCGCGCAGGCGTCGGGCAGGCGATCGAAGTTCCGATGTTCGAGACGATGGTGAGCTTCAACCTCGTGGAGCACATGCGCGGCGCCGCGTTCGAACCTCCGCTCGGCCCATTTGGCTACGCCCGCCTGATGAGCGAGTTCCGTCGCCCCGTGCAAACGGCCGACGGCTACATGTGCCTGCTGCCCTACACCGATGCCAACTGGCAGGCGTTCTTCGAGTTCGTGGGCCGCCCGGACCTCCTCGACGAGCCGAGGTTCGCGACCCACAACGATCGCATCCAGAACATCGACGGGCTCTATGAGCTGATGGGTCAGCTCGCCGGCGAACACACCACCGCCGAGTGGATGGACTTCTGCAACGACGCGTCGATTCCCGCTGCGCCGGTGATGGATCTGGCCGACGTCGACGCGGACCCGCACCTCGCGGCAGTGGACCTCATCTCGACCCGCGATCATCCCACCGAGGGCTCGTATCGCTACGTACGCGACCCCATCACCTATTCCGCTTCATCGACCGAGCTGCGCCACCACGCACCCCGACTGGGCGAGCACGCTGGCGCGATCCTCGGCGAGCTGGGATACAGCGCCAGCGAGATCGACGAACTGGCGGCGCGCTCGGTGATCACCAGGCTCGACTGAGAGGCGTGCAGCACGCGGCCCTCATCCGGCGGTCGGATCCACCAGGATCTTGATCCTGTCGTTGCGTTTGGCGGCCAGATCATCGATGGTGCCGGGCAAGTCGTCGAGGTCGATGGTTCCCTCGTGGAGCGGTGCTACATCCAGGCGGCCGTCGACGATGAGGTCCGCGACCGTCAACATCTCGTCGAGCGTGAACACGAGCGACGTGTCGAACACGACTTCCTTGTTCATCCAGCGCATCGGCTTGACCTCGGCCGTTCCGCCCGACACGCCGATCATGCACACCGAACCTCCCTGCCGCACGAGGTCGACGGACTGCTGCATGGTCTGGGGGATCCCCGCGCAGTCGTACGCGATGTCGGCACCCAGGCTGTTGGTGACGTTGTTGATCAGCTCCCTGGCCTCGTCGCCGGGAGCGACGGCGTGATGCGCACCCGTCTGCAGCGCCATGGCGCGGCGGCGCTCGTCCGGTTCGATGGCGATCACGAGCCCCGCGCCTCCCACGAGAGCGCACTGCGCGGTCAGCAGTCCGATCGGCCCGCAGCCGACCACGCAGGCAACGTCGCCGATCCGCAGCTGGCTCTTGCGAACGGCGTGCAGTGCGACCGAGGCCGGCTCGATGAGAGCCGCGGTATCGACCGGAATCGTGTCGGGGATCGCGACCGCCCGTTCGGCGTGGAGGCAGAAGTACGGGGCAAAGCCGCCCGAGGTCGGGGCATCGCGCCCGAAGTAGCGGGATCGGGCAGCGCGGCAGTACTGCGACAGATCTGCTCTGCACTCGGGGCATGCGCCACATCCGGGCGCCACACCCCCGGTGACCAGGTCGCCCTCGGTCACGTTGGTGACATCGGAGCCAGAGGCCGCGACCCTGCCGACCCACTCATGGCCGCACACCCCGGGGGCGTAGCGCCAGCCCTCCACGTAGGCATGCACATCGCTTCCGCAGATCCCGCAGCGGTCGATGGCGACGACGATCTCGTCGGCAGCCGGCGCGGGATCGTCGAACTCGACGAGTTCGACGGTCTCTTTCGCGGTGATCAGCCCTACTCGCATTGCGTCCCCCTCGGTTCCGGCAGGATTCTGACACGCACGCCAGACTGACGACATGAGCACCACTGCGCGAGTCGTCGTTCTTCCCGAGGCAGCCGGGTCCCCTCTCCGCATCGACGAGGTGGAGCTCCCGGATCCGGGACCGCACCAGGTGCTGCTTCGGGAGCATGCGTCGGGCATCTGTCACTCTCAGCTCCACCAGATCCATGGTCCCCGCGACCACGACGTCGTTCTCGGCCACGAGGCGACCGGCGAGGTGCTCGCGATCGGTGAGAACGTGACCAACGTCGAACCTGGCGACAAAGCGCTGCTGACGTTCGTTCCGCGCAACGCCCCGGACACCACACGCCGGCCCACCGTCGCCGAGTGCACCGTGGCCGGTGGGCGAACAGCTGTCGCCCAGAACATCTTCACCTGGGCCGATCACACCCTCGCCGACGAACAGTTCGTGGTGAAGGTGCCACACGACACGGCGATGGACGTGACCGCGGTGGTCGGATGCGCCGTGATGACAGGAGCCGGCGCCGCCCTCAACGCTGCCGATGTTCGCCCCGGGGAGCGAGTTGCCGTGTGGGGAGTAGGAGGCGTTGGCCTCCCAGTGGTGGCTGCCGCCCGAAAGCGCGGCGCGTCGATGATCATCGCCGTGGACGTCGAAGACGCCAAGCTCGACATGGCGACCGCGTTTGGCGCGACGCACACGGTCAACTCGACCGAGATCGACAACGTGCCGCGCTACATCGCCGAGCTCACCCCGGGACCAGACGGAGCCTTCGGCTTCCGGGGCGGCCGCATCGCTGGGGTGGACCACGGCTTCGACGCCGTCGCGCTGCCTCAGACGATCGAGCAGATGCTCCGCAGCGTTCGAAACTCACGCCAAGCCGCGCACTCAGGCGGGACTGCCGTCGTGCTCGGCGTCCCGCAGGAACCCTTCGAGCTCGACATCGTCCGCCACCTGCTCACCGGGGAGAAGCGCTTCATCGGAAGCATCGGTGGCACGAGCATTCCCGAGCGCGACTTTCCGACCTTTCTCGACTGGCATCGCAACGGGGATCTCGACCTCAACGAGTTCGTCACCCAACGGTTCGCGCTGGAGGAGATCAACGAGGCGGCAGAGCTCCTCGAACAGGGCCAGATCCTCGGTCGCTCGATTCTGGAACTGAGCTGACGTCAGGGATCACGTGGCCGCGAGATGTTCGAGCAGAGCCTCGCTCACGGCCTGGGAGTGGCCGTCGTCGGTGAGGAAATGGCCACCGCCTTCGAGCTCGACGAAGTGGTACGCGCCCGCCACGAACTGTTCGGTGAGCTCCGCGGCCGCCCGCCCCACTGACTGATCACCTGTGCCCCAGATGTAGAGCGTGGGCACCTCGATGACCGGGGTGTCGGCGGCTCGCAGACCCGTCGAGGGCGTGCCGCGATACCAGTTGACCGCGGCTTCGAGTGCCGCTGGATCGTCGAGAACACTCAGATAGGCAGCGACGTCGCCGTCAGGGACGCCACTGTGGGACAGCATCCGCCGGAGTCGTCGAGCGTCGTCGGCGAGCAGGAGATTCACGGTCTCGGGATCGTGAAAGCGGGTGTGGTGCTTCGATCGTTGCGACTGTGCCGGATCGGCGGAGAACGACGCCGCGAACGCCGCGGGGTGCGGACGCGACAACACCGTCAGGCTGCGAATCGCATCGCGGTGATGGGCGGCGGTGAGCCACGCGAGCTGGCCACCCCAGTCGTGACCGACGAGGTCGACGGGTCCGCCGCACCAGTCGGCAAAGGCAAGAACATCGGCGACCAGGTGCTCGGTTGCGTATGCGTCCTGGGAGCTCGGTCGAGCCTCGGGCGACAAGCCTCGCTGATCCGGGGCCAGGCCCTTGTAGCCGGAAGCGGCGAGCGCCGGTAGCTGATCCCTCCACGTGTGGCGGGTTTGGGGAAAGCCGTGCAGGAACAGAACCGGACGTCCGTCGGCGGGACCCGCCTGCCACGCCCGATAGGTGAGCTCATCCAGCGCGATCGTGATGTCGTTGGTCATCGTGCTGTCGCTGGTCATGAGGTCTGACCCGAGAGCGTGGCGATCTCGAGCACTTCGTCGTAGGCAGCCGGACCACTCGGCTCGTCCTGCTGGGAGACGCGGATCGCGACGACCTCGTCCGCGAGCCCGTCGTACTCGGCGACACGCGCCGCGCACTGCTCGGGCGTTCCGGTGATGGTCATGGTGTCGATCACCTCGTCGGGCACCCGTGCCATCGCGTCACCGGTCTCGCCCGCCGGCATCAGTCGGGCGAGATCGTCTGCGACATCGGCGAACCCCAGCTGCCTGAGCTGGGAGTCGTAGTACGGGTGGGGCACGGGATGAAAGAGTCCGCAGATGGCCAGCCGGGCCGCACGTCGAGCCAGCGCTTCGTCGCGGTTGACGCTCACCTGCGCACCCATCGGGAACGCCAACTCGTCGATCGAACGACCGGCGGCCGCAGCAGCGGACTCGGCTTGGGGGCGGACGTGGTCGCGCATGAACGCGGTCGAGGACATGATGCCCACGCCGATCCCATCGGAGACCTCGGCTGCTACCCGCCTCATGTTGGGACCGCTGCCCGCCAGGTAGACCGGGATGGTCTCCCTGACCGGGGCGTAGGAGGCTCGCCACTTCATCGTGTGGGTCTCGCCGCGGTAGCGGACCGGCTCACCCGCCTGGGCGGACACGACCTGGCTGACGACTTCGACGAACTCGCGCATGTGCCGCAGCGGCCTCGACGAGTCGACGCCCATGTACCAGTCGTTGAAATGGGGGTTGCCCGTCCCCACCCCGAGGACAAAGCGCCCGCCACACAACTCGTCGATGTCTCGTGCCGCGAGTCCTGTGAGCCAGGCCGATCGACCGAACGCGTTGACCACGTAGGTTCCGATCGTTACCTCCTCGGTCACTTGGGCCACGGCGGCCGCCGGGACGAACGCGCTCCGACCCGCCTCGACCAGGTAGAGCGAGGCAGCGCCCGCCTCTTCGCCTCGGCGGGCGATAGTGGTGATGGTGTCGAGCGAGTCCTCGAACCCCAACAGCAGACCGAGCTTCATCCTCTTCCCCTTGTTCGCCGTCAGCCGGTCGAGCCCGCTGATGGCAGCCTGAGTATCACTTCGGCTCCCCCGAGAGCGCCGCTCTGTACGACCAACTCGCCGTCGGCAGTCTCCGCGAAGCGTCGCGCGATGTCGAGGCCGAGTCCCGTGGAGCCGCCCTCTGACTCCCCACGCCGCTCGACGCCCATCGGAATCCCGGGACCGCCATCTTCGACACGCACGGCGATCCACCCCTCTGCGTTTGTGACCCCGATGGCCACCGGGATCCCGTCGGGGGTGTGGGTGAAGATGTTCTCGAAGAGAACGTCGACCGCGGCAGACAGGTCGGCGCGACGGACCCGCGCGACTGCCGGTGGACCGCTCTGCTCGAAGCTCCAGGGCCGACCCTGATCGTCGGCGAGGACCTCCCAGAACTCGGCTCGACCGAGCACGACCTCGCCCACATCGCAGACGGCATCGGCGCCGATGTTGCCGCGCGCCTCCTGGATCACTCCATCGACGACCGAGGTGAGGTCGGCGACGTCGGCTCGAAAAGCGTCCGCTTCCTCGGCGTCACCCATCTGCTCGACCCGCATCCGCAACTTGGTCAGGGGAGTCCTCAGCCGGTGTGACAGCTCGGCCACCATCTCGCGTTCGTGGTCGAGCATGGACGCGATACGAGACCCCAGCTGGTTGAAGGTTCCGGCGAGTTCGACCAGCTCCTCGGGACCCTCGGGATCCACCGAAGCCTCGAGGTCGCCCTCGCCGAGGCGCCGTGCGGCACTCACGAGATGTTGAGTCGGACGCACCACCGTGCGCGCCAAACGGTCCGCAACCACGACCGACAGGAGAACCAGCAGCACGCCGACACCGGCGAGGGTCGACCAGGCGCGCCATTGACCTCGTCGCAGCGTGGAGGTGGGGACATAGACCCGAACCGCCGCGCGGTCGCCCGGGCCGAACGCGACGGCGCTCACCAACTCCTTGCCGTCGGGCACATCATCGATCGACGATGCACCGGCCTCGAGAGCGGCCGTGACCGCTTCGCTGTGCTCGATCTCGGGGCCGACGACCAACCCCACCGTCGTGATGACGGTGAGCCGACCCTCCTGGCCTGCGGAGGTCACCGCCATGGCCGAAACGATCTGATCCCTGTCGCCACCTGCGGCCAGCGCGGGCACCACAGCGGCGGCCTCGCTTCGTGCGGTGTCGATGGCCCGGTCCTCTGCAGTGCGGCGCACCAGGAAGCCGAGCGGAACGATGAACGCAGTAGCGACCAGCGTGGACACCGCGACGAACACCAGGATCAGGCGTCGCCTCACGTCGGTTCGACGAGCTTCACCCCGACACCTCGAACGGTGTGCAGGTAATGAGGCTCCGCGGCGGTCTCCCCCAGCTTGCGCCGCAACCACGACAGGTGAACGTCGATGGTCTTGTCTGCGCCGTTGTACGGCTCGCGCCACACCTCGGCGTAGATCGTCTCGCGTGACACCACCTCGCCCGCATGGGTCGCCAAGCAAGCGAGAAGGTCGAATTCCTTACGGTTACACACGACCGTTTCGCCGTCGAGCTCGACAGTGCGGGCACGCAGGTCGATCGTGATGCCGCCGACGACGATCGAACCGTCATCGGTGGAGGCCTCGGCACGACGGAGCAGCGCTCTCACCCGAGCACCGAGCTCCGCGCCGGAGAAGGGCTTCACCACGTACTCGTCGGCGCCAGCATCGAGCAGGCGGACGATCTCGGAATCGTCGTCACGAGCCGTCGCGATCATCACGGGGACGTTGGACACCGCGCGGATCATCCGCAGGAGGTCGCCACCGTCGAGATCGGGCAGACCGAGGTCGAGAATCACGATGTCGGGGCGGTGGTCGACGATGCCCTGCAGCGCGGCCATCGCAGACGGCTCTGCGCGCACAGTGTGGCCGGCGTCGGCCAGTGCACGCATTGCCATCTCGCGGATGTGCTGGTCGTCCTCGACCACAAACACCGAGGCCATGTCCGACAACGGTACGGAACCAAGGCCCACCCGCGCGCCGTTTAGTGATCATTTATGGCCGATCAGCGTTACAACACAAAAGATCTGCGCCACACTCGTCTGCGTGCTTCGTGCGGCAGGTTTTCTCTTTCTGTGGGTGGGCGGGATCGTCGCCGCGGTCGCCGTCGCATGGGCGGGAGTGAGCGCGGTCGACGACGATCTGGTGGATCCAGCGCCCGCTGCGGGCCTCGAGGACGCCGAGATCAGCCTGACGCCGGCCATCGTCATCGGGGCCGCCCCGGCCGCCGACTCGTCCCAGCTCGGCGACGCCGACCCTGCCGACGACGCGACCCCCGCGGGCGTCACCAGCCAGCTGGCCTCCGACGCCGAATCAGGGCCAACCGAAGACGCCGGAGCTGATTCGGGATCCCCCGCGCAGGCCAGCGGCACAGACGAGCCGACGCCCTCGACCACGCCGTCGCCCACGACCGCAGTCACCACCCCAACGACCAACGAACCTCCGACGCAGACCACCGTCCCGCAGACGACTGCCCCGGTCACAACCACCCCGTCGACGAGCCCGACGATTGCGCCAACCACAACGGCTGCCCCGAGTCAGACCCTCACGTTCAACCTCGACGGTGGATCCGCTGCGATCACGTTCGCGTCGACCGGTGCGACCCTGTCGTGGGCATCACCCAACCCCGGCTTCGAGATGAGCATCGAAACCGACGAGGGTGAAACCTCGGTGCGCTTCCGCAGCGACAACCACGAGTCGCGGGTCGACGGTTGGTGGCTCGACGGACCCAAGTTCCGCATCCGCGAACGGCCAGCGAGCGGCGGCGGTGGCGGTGGCGGTGGCGGTGGCGGTGGCGGTGACGACTCGGACGACTCGGACGACGACTGAGGCACCATCTGGTCCGATCGGTGGCACGCGCCGACCGCTGATCACTCGATCAGCGACGTCGGGTCCTCGCCACAGGAGCGTTGTCCAGCGCTGATCGTTGCGACGCGCGACGATTGCCCGGCCCGTTCGAGTCACCGGCGGGCGCGCCAGACCAACTGCCGAGGAGGGCACGATGACCAAGATCGCCGTAACGAGCGGGCTCTTCGCGGCCATGCCCGACATGGCCGCGCGGATCCGCTCCGAGCACCCCGACGCCAAAATCGTCGAAGGGCGCCCCCCGATGGCCGAAGACGATGTCATCGAGTTCGTACGCGGCCACAACGTGGTTGTCGCAGGCATCGAGCCCTACACCGCGCGAGTGCTCGAGAACCTGCCAGAACTCGAAGTTATCGCCTGCTGCTCGGCCGGCGTCGACCACCTGGATCCCGTGCTGCTGAAAGAACACGGAATCCGAATGGGATGGATTCCCGGCGTCAACAAGTACGCCGTCTCGGAGATGGCGCTCTGCTTCATGATCGACATCCTGCGCGACATCCACCGCTCCAACGTCGGGCTGCGCGATGGCAAGTGGGGGCGCGCCCGGGGCCTCCTACTGCGCGGCCGCACGGTCGGCATCCACGGCTGCGGCAACATCGGCAAGGAGGTCGTCAAGCTGCTCCAGCCGTTCGACTGCACGATCCTCGCCTGCGATCGGGTTCAGGATCCGGAGTTCAACGAGCAGCACGGCGTGCGCGCCGTCTCCGAAGACGAACTGTGGGCCGAGTCGGAGGTCCTCACGATCCACCTCCCGCGCAACAGCTCCACCATCGACCTCTACTCAGCCGACATCCTCGACAAGCTCCGGCCCGGGATGTACCTCGTCAACACCGCCCGAGGGCGCATCGTCGATGAAGCGGCGCTCGCCGAACGACTCCAGGACGGGCGCATCACGGCGGCAGCCTTCGACGTGTTCGCCATCGAACCGCCAGACAGCTACGACCTCATGCAGCTCCCCAACTTCCTCGCCACCGCCCACATCGGAGCCGGAGCCGAAGAAGCCTGGATCGCCATGGCCGAAGCAGGCATCCGCGGCATCACCCACAACGCAATCCCCGAACCAGGCACGTACCCCTTCGACTGACATTTGCCGACAATCGTCGCTGCGCTCCTCTGCGGACTGCCACGGCCCCACCCAGGGCTCACGGCTCCGCCGAATCGCCCCTCCGTCACTCGCCGACAATCGTCGC
>Ga0209992_10003408_pt1 | contig 13384 bp, 15 predicted proteins | sample 2SBtaG_2_FD_182564 | JGI IMG/M metagenome (GOLD analysis project Ga0209992, IMG submission 182564) | Deep subsurface microbial communities from Kolumbo volcano to uncover new lineages of life (NeLLi) - 2SBTROV12_ACTIVE470 metaG (SPAdes)... | ecosystem: Environmental > Aquatic > Marine >... | reverse complement strand
TTTAATTTTAGATTACTATATACAGCGTCTATCTGATAGTCTCTCGCTTGAAACTTTTGACCTAGACTATTACAAAAATGTTTTACGGTATCTTTGTTTACCTTGTTATCAATATCTACATCTTTGCCACATACGATCACATATCCTCTTTCTTCAGCAAATGCTTTTACATATGGATATAGACCGAAATAAATCTCTTTTGTTTTTTGTGAGAATAATCTAATCTTTCCATCCCACATTCTGTTTCTAAATGCAGGCATGAATTTATAACCTGGTACATAGAAAGTAAAAAACTCAGATATCTCTCTCTGAATATCAGCCTCACATTCTACCGTGATGTAGACCTCGTTCTTTTTTTCTATAATTAGTAGATTAGTATTTTGCGGATTGGAATTCGTGTTGTTCACCTACTTGCCCTTTTATTTGTATATTAAAAGAAATACTTATACGATCTCTTTTAGACTTGTTTATTGGGACCCAATGAACTAACCACGAAGGAAATATTATTAGTCTGTTTTGTTTTGAAATGTAGGATAGTAAGTTTGAATTTTCGTTAGTCTTTGTTTTCTTTCTTGGCACTAGTACATCTGCTGCTGGCCTTGGGTCTGAAAAAATAATACCAGTTTCAGCGTCTGACTCTAAATAAAACACTCCACTTAAAAAGTTATTAGAGTGTGTATGTGGTGGGTGTGTCTCACCAGGTTTCAATATATTACCCCACATACCAGTTATTTCTATGTCTTGTACGTTGTAATTTAATTTATCAAATATATCAAAAGCAGTTTTACCTATATCATTTGCAAACCACTTAAATGGTTCTGTCTGATCTAAGTTAGGTCCTGTTTGAAAATTAGTAGTATGTTTATATAAATTTTTTATTTCTTCTTGCATAGCAGGCAATCTCTGAGGTGCCAGATAATTATCTTTTACAAATATATGTGTTGAGAAAACCTTTTGATGATCCATTATATTGCACCACTAGTGAACTTCTTCCATTCAATAGCATTTTTAATTAAGAAAGTCCTATTGTTTACGCCTCGTAAAACCTGCTCAAGATATTTTATTACTTGATCTAGATATGCAACCTTTTGATCTGCCTTTTGTAATTCAGGATCAGAGTCCATGTATATGTGAACATCTGCTTTTAAAACTTTTATATCAAAAGGTTTTGCTTGATATACACTAGGGTCTGCTTTACCTGTGTAGTATTCCCATTTCTCTCTAATTAAAGTCTTATAATCTTGATCTGCCTTTTTTCGCAATAGGTTAAATTTATTAAAATGTATTAGATACTTATTATGTAATAGGGGTATGTTTACCGACTCTCTATCCAACTCAGTATCATCTAATTTAAAGTCTTTATTAACGGACTGTTGTAATTCTTCTAATGTCATAATGTTATTATATCACCTTTTCGGTTAATTGTAAAGCCGTTGCTTCATTTCTTTATGGGTTATATAGGTTAGGTTATCACATTCCTGCCATTCGTTTATTGTGGAAGCGGTTTTTGCTTCCTCCTCTTTATTCACCTTATAGAATTGTACGTCTTTAAATTTATTAAATGTATTCTTGTGTTGCATTATCCAGTTATACATCTCATCTGGATTATCAGGTCTAGCAGCCAAGTCATCTTTCTTTGCATAACTCTTTGTGCCAGCATAGATATTATTTACCTTATTGTCGTCTGAATATAGATCATGACCCACTAGATATACCTCTTTGGCATTTAATTCACAAGCGAGATGTACCGATCTACTGCCTGTTGCATAAGCAAAATCATCTACCTTGGGATCAATATCGGTAACTTTATCACCAGGTTTTACACCTGTCACATAAGTTATACCTAGATTTTTGCCCTTTGTGAGTGTGAACACACCATCTGCCCCATGATATACAACTTCCTCGCGACCATTAGGTTCATTATCTATCTTACCTTTACCATACCATTTATCTGCTAACATCATATCAGCAACAACATTCGGCACAGGTGTCCAGTAACCTAGATAGCATAACTCCTTATGTGCATATCCTGATCTATACACCTCGTGACTCATCCTTGAATCCAATGCCACTAATATATCTGGAGAAAAATCTCTGTAAATAGCATTGCAACCTATTACGGTTGCGTAATCTTTCATCTTTACGAGGTCTAGTCCTATGCGTGATTTACCATTGCCGAGACATACGGCTTTGTCGATCCATCTTAAAGTTTTCATCAATTTTCATCCTATTATTATGTAGTAGATATCTGTACTATATCATAATTTAAATAATTAAAACTTGCTTGTACCTGCAAGTAGTCAACATCACTTGCCTTAATATCATAAGATAATGATCCTAGAGAGATAGGATATACATTTGAAAATCTTATCTCTGTCTTAGCAATATTCTTGCTACTTAAAACTGTTAGTGTTGCGTCTGAATAAGTACCGCCCTCTGCTAGAGGTGCTGGTGTTTGTTTACTTCCTGTTGCGACTGAACTTGCAGTCGAGCCAGGAAATCTATCAGCACCAGTTGCTTGTAGATCAGCAAACTGTTGATGATTTTTAGGAAATCCTAGACCACTTATCCAATCATGCAACTCTTTATAGTTGTTTAGATTCTCATCCACTAGAAAAGATATATCTAGTGTCTGATAATTTATATTATCACCAGGTATGGGATAATCATATAATGGTGTGGGTACAGTCGCTGTGCCTAGACTTATGCCAGGTATGTTTGCCGTCTGTACAAAAAACTCTACCTTAGGTAGTTTTGCCATTTTAAATCTAAACTGTATTGGACTTGCATAATCTAGTTTAGAGGGCTGTCTAGTGTTTACATTTAATTCTGTCATATTACTATTTATAATGAATTTTAGGCTAAAAAAAAGGGGGAATAAATCCCCCCTTTTTCGTATTCTGATTTAACAGATATTACATGATGTTAGTAATTTTAACACGTCTGTAATATAAGTTAGCTTTTCCAGCAGCAACAGCACCTGAGTTATCTAAAGCACCGTCTCCGTCTGAAGTTGCGAAAGGATTTTGTACCATTCCGTATCTAGTCTTGAATCCAATTTTTGGTTGGAAACTGTTTTGACCAACTGCTCTCACCATTTGTAGTGGAACGTATGGGCAATAGAACAGACCAGAGTCGTAAGGTGAAGTTCCTTTGTAACCAGCAACGTAGTATTGACTAGCAGATATGTTCGCTGCATATGGATCAACATATACTTTGAATTTACCGTTTAGTACACCAGCGAAAGTATTACCAGTGTCATCTACGTTTAAGTTTGTTGCAAGTGAAGGAGCGTAATCTAATACACCTGACATTTGAAGTGCAGAAGCAACATCAGCTGAACAGATAATTATATTACCCTTTCCTCTTCTCGTTAATTGACCAATAGCATTAGCGTCTCTTTCAAGTTGGAATAATAGTCCTTTGAATTTCTCAACTGACCATCTACCATTTGAGTCTGTGTCTAAGTCAAAGATACCAGCAGTTGTAGTATTTACTTGTGCACCCGCTTTAGCGTGTGAGTAAATTGTTCTAACTACTTCTCTGTTGATCTCAGCAAGGATCTCACTTGATAAGATATTTGCTAATTCAGTCTCAGCATCTAAACCGTGGATTGCTTTTAAATCTTGAGCAAGTTCCATAGTGTATTCTGCTTTAAGAGCTCTTGACTTAGCAGTGACAGTTACCTTGTCAATGCTGAAAGCCATTTCTGCGAACTCATCTGAACCATCACCTAATGTCTCTGCTTGTGCAGTAGTCATACCAGAACCAGTTGTGTAAGTTCCAGCAGATGGTGAATCGTTTAGAGTTGCAGGGTTAGTTCCTGATTGAGCGTCTGGAGAACCAGTGTCACCAGCAGCGTCTCTAGCAGAAAAGTCTGAATCAGCTTCGTTGAATAATGCCTCAGCACCTGCTTGTGAACCAAATCTTGATTTCATAGCGAAAATCAAACCAGTTGGACCAGTCATAGGTTGAACACCGCAAATATCGTATGCGATGAAGTTAGGCATTGCTCTTCTAACTAATGATATTAAAACAGGATCCCAATTGTCAACAGATGAACCAGTTGCGTTAGCTGGTGCAGCTTCTGACATAAACGATCTGTCTTCTCTAACTGCTTTTTCTTGGTTTTCAAGAATTACAGTTGTCACAGCTCTTTTGTATGCGTCACCGATTTTTGGTAAATCAGGATGCTCCAATACTGGCTGCCATTTTTCTTGTAAGTTTTCAGTAAGATACATTTTTATCTCTCCGTTTCCTATTTAATTTAATTAAATCTTAGCAGATTTAATGTTTTTAGTTATAGCGGCTGTATATGCAGCCATAGCATCGGTATTGCTCTCTAAAGTGGGAGCGTTAGCCGCAACTGAATCAACTTCATCTTTCGAAGCAGTTTCTTCAATTTTTGATTTAGGGAAGTAAGATTCTTTAATAGTTTCTAACTTCTCTCTAAACTTGTCAGCACTTTCGTACTCAACATTCTCAGCCATCTTCTCGAATTTTTCTGTCTCTGTGTCTGCTAAATCGTCTGAAATTTCTGCAACGATTGTAGCTCTGTCAGCGTCAGAAACTTTTTTACTTAACTCAACATTCTTTTCGATTTGTTCGTTAAGTTTGTCTTCAAGTTTTTTGTTCTGATTTGTTAAGTCATCAAGCACATTATATTTTTCTTCAGGAACATCAATGTAGTGTTCTTTGAATAAGTCTTTAAGACCAGTAATAAAGTCCTCAGCGATCTCAGTTCTAATTCCTCTTTCAACCGCTAATTCATTTTCTTTCATCCATTCTTCCACAACATAGTTTAAATAACTGTCAACTTTTTCAGTCATCGCTTCTTTGATTGTTTCTTTTTCAGATGTAAGTTTTTCTTCGTACTGTGCCTCAAGGATTTTTGTTTGTTCCTTAATTCTTGTTTTAACAGCAGTTTCAAATATAGTAGCTGCTTTATCTTTAAATTCTTCAGATAAATCAGCGTCAGATGAAACTAATGCTTTAACATCATCGGATAGGTCAATTTCTACTTCTTCCGCTGATTCTTTTTTCATTTTTGCCATCTCGTCTTTTTTCATTTTGTCTTTCATCATCATTTCTTTTTTGTCTTCTTTCGAGTCGGCGTCATCTGCTTCCATTTTCTTCATAGCATTCATTTTCATTTTTCCTGCCATCTCAGAAACTTCTTCAGATTCTTCTTTTTTCATAGAAGGTTTTTGGTCGTTTGGTAAAGAACCATCGTTAGCGTCTTTGTTAACCTGATCTGATACTTTCTTAGTTTTTTTCGTAGCGTCTGGGTTACTATCAGTTGGTTTTACAACTGGAGCACCTAGATCCTCTGCGTCATTTTTAAGTTTAGTAGGCTCAGCAGCAACAGCATTCGCATTTACAGCGTCTTTAACTTGCTCTTCTACTTGATCTACTTGTTTTTCTAAGTCAGACATTAGGTCTCTCCTTGATAATTTAATTAATTAATTAATTATTTGTTAATATTATTTATACATCCTGTTATCTCAAAACCTACGCAGCGTATAGTTTTTGCGTCTGTTAGATTTTCTTCAGGAAGTCTTTAAATATCGAAGCTTTCTTCTCTGCCAATTCGGCACGTTTTGTCTTCTCTATTTCCTCTTTATATTTCTCAACTTCCATACTTTTTAGTATGCCGTTGTCCCATACCCACTCTTTACCTTCCATAATACCTTCTACGAAAGCGTCTGGAGCAGACGGATCTGCAACTATATCAGCTGCAGTTGCGAGATAGAAGTCTTTTCCTACAACATTACCTTGCGATCCTGATTGTAGAGAACCCATACCTCTTGAAGACACACCGAGTTGAGCACCCTCGTCAATTAAATTCTTGACGATCTTACCGTATGGCGTATCCATTATCTTAGCCTCACCAACAAAGTTTTTACCCTCTGATTTTAGACTAGTAATCATGTGTGAAACTCTTTCTAGGTTTACTGTTGGTCCATCTGGATGTCCTAGTTCACCGAAAGCTCTTTTCTTGTTTATAAATTGTTCGTTATATCTTTTAACTTCTTTTGCAAGTGTACCTACTGGATAGATTCTACCATTACGGTTCTTAATATCCGCTTGCATAAAGATACCTTTTATCTTATAGTCTTTCTTCCCGTTTCTTTCTTCGGTTAAGACTTCGATATTCTCTATTGTTTCTGTTATTAGTTTCATCTCTCCACCTTTTCTTATCTTATTTCTAAAATTATTGTGTAGTTATCACCTGCAACAAAGCCTTTTGTTGAAAGTAATATATCACCTGCAGGCGATGTGTTTGCCGTTAGTGTTGCATTGTTAGGTATACTATTTCCTGCCGTATGATAATCATGAAAACCACGACCAGAAAAAAATCCTATCGTTGCGTTTGCAGCGTTATCACCACTACCAGCAAATAATAATTCTACTCCTGATTTACCATTCGTAGTATTTACCGACCAATATATTTTTGCGAGAACCCTATTTGCGTCCTCTGTCATAAAGTTTAATTCACTAGCGTCCATCTTTGTCACCAGTGTTTCACCTGATCCGTCAGATATGTTAGTGAATTTCATTACTGTTTTTGTACCAGCAGTGTCCACTATCGTTTGACTTGTAACCACATCAGCCATTAGTTATTTCTCCTAAATTCAGTTATTAACAAATAACTCGTGACGTTTGAGTCAGTTGTTAATAATATTTGTTTATCGTCACCAAACTTTAACTGGTCAGGTCTCAATCCATATTTACCACGACCAGTAAAAGTCAAATCGTTTTCTTCAGACTCAGCACTTATCTTTAAAGTGCCTGTGCCTTTTATCTGATAATAACACTCAATAAGACTTACCTTACTTTCGTTATTACCACTAGACAAATTCTCAGCGTCAACCATGATCTGATCTTCTTCACTACCAATGCCTTTTGACTGAACAATATAATTGTTCGTGGTATCCACCACCTTGGTATTAATTATCGCCATAACAAATTACGCTGTAAAGTTTTCGTCTTTTCTTAATTCTATAATAACACTACCAGAAGTACCAAAAGCACTTAACTCTAGATCGCCTGAAGTTGCTGTTGTGTTGGTTGCGTTATTTGTAATCTTACCAGCAGTGCCATCATAGTGACCTGTACCAGCAAGTTGAATCGCTGTTGTGTCAGCTGAAGCACCTTTAAATTGTATCTGTACATGACCTGTATTGTCATCAGCTGTGCCTTGTACTAACTGCCACCATATTCTAGTGATGTCTAGTTTTGCACCATTAGCATGACCTGATAAACCACTTGCGTCTAATATGTTTGAGTTAGCAGTAGTGTTATCGTCCATGTTTACTAGAACAGTAACCTTACCACCAGAGGCACCACCAGAAGCTTCTACTACCGTGTCTCTTAATGTTCTTGTTGCAATTGCCATTTTTTATTCCTTTAACTTAATATTTCATTGTCAATATAGTCTTCTATACTTGACACCTTAACATTTCTTTTTTTCGCCACCTGTTTTATTATATCGTCAATCTTACTAATAATATCACCTTTAGTTTTACCTATCATAGTATAGATATCTTTTACTGCCATCTTTTCAGATGGTGATAATTTTTTAAACTCGGCAGTCTCTTTAGGACTGTCAACTTTTTGTTCAGCGAGTTTAGTCTTGAACTGCTGAAACATCATCTGTTTGTTCCTCGCCTTGATCTACTTCAACAGGTGCAGGTGTTTCTACTTCAGCAGGAGCAGTATCAGCAGTTAAAACAGCAGCGTCTTTTGTTGCTTGCATTTCATCGCCTGCATTTAACCAGTCAGTAGCAACCGATTGTCTCTTGTCATCAAGTGCTTGTCCGATCTTATCAGACAATGCATTTTTAAATGAGTCTTGAGCTGCCACATTGTCACCATCTACTAGTGAGTCAATCATACTTTTTACATTTTCATTTGCCATAATTATTCATCTCCTATATTTATATCAGTATCTTGAGCCTCTGTATCCATATCTTGTCCTTCAGGAGCTGCAATAATACCTTGTTTTATTTCATTAGCGATCTGATTATCAATTTCAATTATATCTTCATCACTTTGTCTTAATACTTTTTTTCTTACATATTCAATAGAGTAATATTTACCTACATATTGACTAACTTCTTGTGCGAGACTTAATCTTTCTCTTAGTATTTCTGCCTCTTTTAACTCTGCAAAGTATCCATCTTTTAAGTAGTCATATTGAATATGTGATCCTATCTTTGCCCAATCTTCAATAGTTATGATACCTTTTAAAACCAATTGTGTTTTAAGTAGGTCAGCAAAGACTTGTGTAAATCTTTTTCTTAGTCTCTGTACGAATTTAGTAAATTTCAATTCGTCTCTTGTTATCTCAGCAGCCTTACCAAGATTAAAACCAGATTCTGATTCTAGTCTTGAAATTGGCACATTCAATGACTTGTATAGTTTCTTTTGAAAGTAATTGACATCTGATATCTCGCCAAGATTTTGTCCGCCTGGTAATGTAGATACCTCTGTGCCTTTTGCACCATCTCTACGAGGCAACCAAAAGTCTTCGAGCATTGACATATGTTTTCTGTCATCTCTAATTTCACCAGTAGAAGCGTCATAGACAAGTTTGTTTCTGTATCTTGCCATCACATCTCTTAAATATGATTCTGCTTTTACTTTAGGTAAGTTACCTACGTCAACGTAAAATATTCTTCTCTCAGGTGCTCTTACTATTCTGTAAATAACAACAGCGTCTTCAATCATTCTTAATTGATTGACGGGTTTAATTGCTTTATGCAAATGACCCATGACCATATTTCTTGTTTGGTCAATAACGCCAGATGTCACAAAAGTTATTGAGTCGGATGCAATCTTTAAACCAGCATTTGAATTACCTGGTTGCATTCCTTTTTCGTTGTACACAAACCACTCCGCTGTCTGCTCTACAACCTCAATGCCCTTACTTTTGACATCTCTTTTCTTTTTAATCTCACGAACTTTCTTAATCTTTCGTGGATCAATATATCTTAATTCTGTAAGACCTTTTCTAGGACTAGTCGGATCTATTACTTTATGAAAATAGATACGGCCATCAACATACCATCTTTTAAATATATCATGTCCTTTTTCTTCAAAGTTTAACAAACGTAATATTTCGTCAAACTCATTTCTAATTTTGTCTTTAATTTTGTCTGAAACAGCAAGTTTATCTAAAGATACTGAAACGGCAACATCTCTCTCGTTAGAGACAATAACCTCATTAATAATATCTTCAATCGCCATATCACATTCAGGATGTTGAGCGACTTCTCTATATCTTCTTATAAGGTCGGCGTCATTCTTTGCCGTAACCTCCATATCCAAGTATTGGCCAAAGTAACCGCCAGCAGATATAGTGGTAACACCATCATCTGGAGAAGGTATAGTAAAAGCCTGTTTGGCTTCTGCTGGCTTCTCCAGATTGTCATTTTTTCTCGTTATTTCAAACCCAAGTAGTTGTACCATATTATAATCCTTTTTGAATTAACTTATTATTTTTAAGTAGTCGTATCTGTTTCAAAGTATTGGAACTGGAATGTAACCCCGAACTCCTCGATAGCGTCATTAGTACCATAGTTTAATGGTATACTATCTAGAGCAACTGGGAACAATCCTCTGTATGTGTATGATTTTAAAGTATTACCATTTCTATCTAAATGGTCAATGAAACCATCAACTTGGTAATCAGCAGGATTTGCGATACCTTCGTTGTCAGTCATATTGTTTATACCGTTCATCCATCTTTCAAAACCTCTGTACAATTTAAAGTCAGTATCGTTTAAAACTGTAATTGACCAAGGTTCAAATGTTCTATCCCCAGCTATTTGCAGTTTTCTGCCTCTAAAATCAATAGGTATATTACCTACTGTTTGTCCAGGTACAGCAGTTGCCTTACATAAAAAAGCAAGGTCAGATGTTTCACCACCAACAGAAGCATAACCAGGAAAAGGTAAAGTTACCTTGAACTGATTAGCACGAGCTCCGCCGCCTCTTAAACGAGATTTAAATTCATTAATATTTGGCATTTAATTTTCCTCCCTATTAAGATCCAGCGACTTCAGAAAAGGCAACGCCTGTTCTTGTAGCCACAAAGTTAAGTTGAATAAAGTTGATAGAACGAGCAGGTTTGATAAAGATATCAGCTCTAAATTCGTTTCTATCTATAACATCGCCTGTATTATTAGTGTCATCACATACTACTGAAAAGTCAGTAAGACCTCTTCTACCTTGTATATCTCTTAGGAAAGGTTCTACTAAGTTTCTAAATTGTGCTCTTGTGAACTCATCATTAAATTCAAAGAGTTGAAATTTAGCTGCAGTAGAGATAGCCTTCTCTAAAGTAATAAACAGTCTTCTAACATTTATTCTGTCAAAAGCACTAGGTTTAGATTGAGCAGTTTTGTCGCCAAATAGAACAGTTCCTTGACCAGGAAATGCTACTACAGGATTAATTCTTGACTTGTACAATTCATCTCTTTGTGCTTGATTTGGATTGAAAGCAAGTTTAACTGCACCTCTAATCTGACCTCTGTTGTATCCAGCAGGTGAGAAGAAAGGATCAGCGATAGTATCTGTTCTAGCACATAGACCAGCAATGTCACCATTTAATGGCACAAATCTGTAAACGTCATTGTATCTGTCGTACATATATTTGTAACCACTATCGATAACAGCATAACTAGTCGATGGTAAACCATCAGCAAATGCTACCACGTTTTGTGTTTGTGTAATTGCGTTTGCAACACCAACCACATCTGCTCTTGCAGGTGATATAAAGGCAACACAATCTTTTCTGTCGTTTGCAATATCCATAACGGCAGTTGCTTTTGTGTCTCCAGTTGCGTCAGCACCTGTTTGAGAAGGTCCACATAATAGTAAACTTAAATCAACATTTTCTTTGTCGTTAAATTTCTCATATGCAGTAGCGATCTCAGCATTTGTTGCAACGTAATCATCTGTTCCACCAGAAAGTGAAGTAGAAGATACTACGAAAGCGTCACCAACTGTATTATCAAAAGTTTGTCCAGTTTTACCAAGACCGTCTGATAAAGTAGCAATATGATCTATCCAGTAGATATATTTACTTTCTCTGTAAATTACATCTGGATAATAGTTTGAATTACCAGAAGCGTCTTTAGCGTCATGAGCCTGTGAAACACCTTCGAAAGTTTCTAGGATTGTTCCTGCAGTTCCTGTAATTGAACCATCTTCATCTATTACTGCGATATGCATTTCGTCTAGTGAACCACCAGCAGCAGATACATCATCTGTTGTTGATGGTGGAGTTGAAAAGTTAAAGTAATACTCCCAATGTCTTAACACTTTACAGTTGTCAACAAGAGCGTGTCTTAATCCACCTGTTTCTGTTTGACCAGTTGCAGGGTTGAATCTTGCGATTGTTAAAACATGTGTTGATATTCCTGTTACTTTATAAAAGAATCCAGAAGGTGCACCATCAGCTGAAGGCACAGATGTTGCGTCTCCAAACTCTAGTATGTCACCCACTTGAAATAGAGATCCATCATCCATAGTGATTGTTGTATCTCCGATAGCAGCAGTAGCATCATTTGTTAAAGTTCCACTCTGTGAGTGAGGACCGAAAGCAGTAGAGTTAGGACATAAAGAAACTTTTAAACTATTTCCTAATGTTCCCGCTTCTCTTGCAGCCCATGGTCCGATATTCGTGACCGATCCAGCACCTGAGTCTGTCATATAGGTGTCTAGATAGTCGGCAGTATTTTTAATTAAGACAGCAGTACCAGTTGACACAGCATTTACTAATCCTGTGATTGGTCTTACTATCTTCAGATTGTTTCCGTAACCTAAAAAGTTTGCAGCGCAAAAGAATTCCTCAAAGTTATTTGCATTTGGTTTCCCGAAAATGTCAACTAATTCTTGTTCAGATGAAATCGTAGTAATCTCATCAATGGGTCCTTTTTCTGCTGTCATGACGATACCACCAGAAGTAGTAGATACAGCTGGTATGATATTCGTTAGATCCTTTTCAGTCACATTAACACCTGGTGATACTTGAAAAGCCATGTTTAGTTCTCCTTAATATATTAAGTAATTTGTATTAGTTATAACCCTTTGTAGATATTTATTATAATTCGTTTCTTTACTACTCTCCCTTTCGGTAAGTCACAGGTTGCCATAATACACCTGCGTCATCAAAAAATGAGTTATTATTGCCCTCTGGATCGTTTAATCCATCGTCAATAAACCCAAAAGGCGCCATATCTGCCTCTATAGCATTCTGTTGTTCCGTAAACATTTGACCCCTAACATCTACGTCTGTCAATTCTTTGAAGTATCTCTGATTGGCCATCCAAGAAAAGATAACTAGACACATCACTAAGTCATCATGAGCCCCTTGTTCAGCCTCAAAAGATTTTCCACGAGCAATAAAAGTAGATAGTTCTGCAATTATATCAAAATCATTTATGATTAGTTTATCAGATTCTATCAGACTCTTTAAGTTTGAAGTTCCGATTTTTTTTGTGCCCTTTGTCATTCTCAAACCTAACTGATTACCACGACCACTAAAACCTCCGCCTAGTACCTGACCTGCTCGACCTCTCTGAGTGACCATCATCATGTTGTCATACTCTAGCTCAAATTGCATTGCGTCTGCAACCTGTTGACCTAGATCATTTATCTCTATCAGACAAAATGCTTTGTTGTAGTTATCTCCTAGTTTCTTTAGTATGTTAGGAAAGACAATCGGTTTTATATCATTGTTTCTGTACTTCGCAACAATTCTGTATGGCGCTTTAGTGACATCAAATACTATCACAGCAGAGTAATCATTGTTGATACCCCTTGCAACGTCAACCGCCATCGTGTATATGTGATTTTTCTTAGGCATTTCATAGATGTCAAAGCCACCTGGGCTTCTCTTAGGGTCTACGACAGCCATAGATTTTAATTTACTCGCATTGATAAGTGTATCGATACTACCTAGAAACTCACACTCAAATTCTGTTTGAAACTGCTCGAGACTTGTGTTTCTTATTGTCTGTTCTTTCCACTTTTCATCACGACCTGGCACCTCTGACCAATGTACCTCGATCGGTTTGTAATCGTTTCTCTTATTGTTTGCATCCATCCACATCTTATAAAACATATTCATTCCGTGTGGTGTTGATACTATCATAACCTTAGATGATTGTCCAGATGATATCGTGGGATATACTGAGCTAAAAAATTCTTCGGCAATGTTGTTGGGCACATAGGCGAACTCATCTAGAAATATTATGTTAAAGGTACTTCCCCGAACAGCACTAGAAGATGTACTCGCCGCTACGATCTTACTTCCGTTTTCTAATTCTAGGGAACCTTTGTTCCAGTTGATGACGCCTTGTTGCATCCATTT
>Ga0209992_10003407_pt1 | contig 13386 bp, 5 predicted proteins | sample 2SBtaG_2_FD_182564 | JGI IMG/M metagenome (GOLD analysis project Ga0209992, IMG submission 182564) | Deep subsurface microbial communities from Kolumbo volcano to uncover new lineages of life (NeLLi) - 2SBTROV12_ACTIVE470 metaG (SPAdes)... | ecosystem: Environmental > Aquatic > Marine > Volcanic... | reverse complement strand
GTGTATATCCATTACCAGGATCAAATATATCAACTCTATCCACCTTACCAACTCCAGTTATCATTTTTGGACAAGGTGGAGGAATTAATATGGCAGAAACACCTATAGGATTAACTGTCCAAGGTTGACCTTTTGCCTTACCTGTTCTTGGGTCTATCTTTGCCACATTTGTTTTTTTAGTTATCTTCACTGCTGCTACTGCAGGGTTACTAGAGAAAGGTGCTTGGAAATCACGATTGAATAAAGTTAATTCTAATGTTTGTTTTCCTTTTGGTGCGTTAAAAGAATGATTCTCAATAGGTTTTAATTCTTTTCCATCATCTTTATTACCATAACGAGAATCAACAGTAGCTTTACACACCTCAATTCCATTTACTTTAACAACCAATTCATCATCAGCCTCTGCTTTAATATCATAAGTTCCATCTTCAGGAAAATCAACATTACTCCATGTCATCGTCCATGTAGTTCCATTATGAGTTTCAATATACTCTTCATCAGTATTCCAAGTAGGAGTAATAAATGCACCCAATTCTCCACTTGCATAAGTTGCCAATGATGGTCCAGAATAAGTTACTCCCTCTTTTGCAGACCCACTAAGAAGACCTTCACCATAAACTATCTCCGTTTTATTTTGAGTTTCAATTTTAAACTTGCATGTAGATCCATTTATATCATAAAATTTTCCACCACTAGCAGAACAAACTAAATCATTATAATCATTATCACCTGCATCTTCCATTCTGAGGACAGTCTCTCCTTTAGTTTGTAATTGAATGCGTCCTGCATTAGAACCTGCATTTGCCTCATTTGTAATCATAACAGTCCTTTGTTGACTTCCACTTCTACCTGATTGACTCCAACTCTTATCACCAATTTGTATGGTACCTAATGCAGTTCCTGCGGTTCTAGGATTATCATTCCAACTTAAAGTAAATGTTGCTTTTCCTTCTCCTATTATAGATTTACCATCATCTGCAAACTTTACATTACCTTTATCAATAGTAAAGGAAGCATTACAATCACCACCATGACCATCCTTTAAACACAATCTAGTATTATTACTAGTAACTTCAATAGGATTGTTTGCAGAATGCAATCCCGTAAATGCAACAGTTTTTCCCTGAACAAGTGGACCTTTTCCACCAGATCTTAATTGAACAGTGTATACCTTTCCATACTCAACTGTTTTTGTAATTGTTTCATCAATTTGTGGTCCTTTATAAGTTTTTTCTAATCCAAAAAGACCATCTATATCAATTCCATTTGCATAATTGGCACTTGTATTTACTTTAAAAATAATGTCAGTTGAAGTTGATTCATCTTTAGTAATTACCTGTGTATTGTTTTGCTTAGATGCCCAATCTGCAGTGCTAAAAATCTTTTTATCAATTACATTAAACTCATATTGTTTATCATTCTCCACCTGAACAGTTATTTGATGAAGACCTTTTGTTAAAAATGTTTTAGCAACAACAGGAGAAAGTGAATTAGCTTTACTCATATTAGATCCAAGAATCTCATTTCCATCAATTAAAATTTTACCAACATCATCTATTGTTGCTTTTACACCATAAAATCCTTCATGTGGAAGATCGACTTGCCAATTATTAATATAAGAAACTCCTGCCCCGTCACTTCCTTTTGTTCCTAGTGGAGGGATTGGAGAAATAGCATAACGATTCATAAATTTTTTCCAAAAATCCACTCTTACTGGATACCAAGTTTGTTCTCCACCAGGAAATCTTGTAGACCAAATAGGATTATTAGGACATCTTCCTTTTTGCTCTGGAGGTAATTCTTGAGGAATAATTGGCATAGGTGCGTCAATAATCATCGCAACACCCATAGGATTTTCATTCCAAGATTTGGCAGAAATAACTTCTATATCCTCAACTATAAAGGCAGTTTTAATCTGAACAGCAAGTGCCATTGGATTTCCTTTTGCCAATGGTTTACCTGGTATTTGTTCTAATTCTGCTTTTAATTTATAAGATCCTTCTCTAAAGTACTTAACTTCAAATGATTTGCCAGTTGCAGTTGAACCATCTCCACGAATTTTAAAACCATCCTTTCTAATAATAATATCTTCTCTTCCAGGATGACTAAATGTAAGAACTACATTATCATCAACCATAATCTCTATAGAATAATTTCCATCATTAGGAAATTTAAGATTATCCCATATTATATCATGAGTTCCTGCATAATCATCTGTAGATGCATTTGGATAATCAGGATATCCCATCACATCTTCAGTAATCTTCTCAGTTGTATCAATTGGAGTAACCGCAGTAATTTTTAAATTACCATTCTCATCATATCCATTATCATAATCATCATCATAACCAATAGTTGTTTTATCAACACCTATTACAGAACCAGCACCACTGCTAGCTCCAATAGTTTTAACCAAATATTTTTGACCTGCAGTAAATTCACCACTGGCTCTTTCATTAGCATATCTTCTATTAGGATCTCTTTTTAAAATAACATCACCATCATTTGCTTTTATTTTAATCTCAGTTAATGCTAAAGAAGATATTCCTGGTCTATCATTTACATTCAACTCAAAGAAAACTTTCGCCTTTCCAGTTCCAGTTACTTTCATATAATTTTTACCATTTTCCCTCAAAAACTTAACAGTGGCTTTTGATTCGGTAACAACATCTCTAGTCACCCTTTTTTCTATTTTTTCAACTTCAGTGGGATCAAAAGGAAGAACACCAAAACGATTTATAAAACTAGCATCTTTACCAGCACCAGGATTAATTTTCCATAATGTTCTATTTGCTTTATTAATCCAATCAACTGTATTAAAAATTTTATCTAAATTCTCATCTTTTAAAGTCGAAGGCACTTTAGCTGGTGGAGTAGGTACCATAAATTTACATGTGCTACCACTTATATCATAAAACTTTCCAGAACTACAAGAGGCAACTAAATCATTATAATCAGTTCCTCCAGCATCCTCCATCTCTATAACTTTTTCACCTTTATTTCTTAACTGTATACGTGACTGATTAGACCCTGCATCTCCAGTGTCAGCAGTTATAGTAACAGTTTGAGTTTTACTTCCACTTCTTCCTGATTGAGTCCAAGATTTATCCATAATTTTTATGGTTCCCAATGCTGTCCCTGCAGTTCTGGGATTATCATTCCAACTCAAAGTAAAAGTTGCCTTTCCCGTTCCCTCTATAGTTTTTCCATCATCACTAAATCTTACATCACCTTTATCAATAGTAAAAGAAGCATTACAATCACCACCATGACCATCCTTTAAACACAATCTAGTATTATTATTGGTTACTTCTATGGGATCATTAGCCCCATGCAATCCAGTAAATTTAATTAGTTTTCCACTTTGAAGAGAACCACTTCCAGCAGATCTAAATTGAACCTTATAGGGTACTCCATATTCTACTGTCTTTGTAATTGTTTCATTAAGTTGCGTTCCTTTATATGTTTTTTCTACATCAATATCAAGATCCAAAATTTGAAATCCATTTGCATAATCAGCACTTGAATTAAGTTTGAAAGTAACTATATCTGACTCTGAACCCTGCGTAACTTCACTCAAATTAGTAGTTTTTTGAATCATCTCTTTGATTTGATGATTATATAAATCTATAGAAATTTTATGAACTCCTTCAGACATATGTTTTTTAAATTTCAAAGGTGCGCCCAAAACATGTCCAGCAGCACCACCACCAGATTCTAATGTAACATTTTTAATCTGAGTCATGGTGGGGTCGTTAAAGACTGATAAAGGTTTATTATTTAAATAAAGCTTTGCGTCATTATCTGCCTGAACTCTAAATGTATATTCACCATCCCAAGGAAAAAGTTCTTGCCATTCAAATGTATATGTTTTTCCAGCATTGTCAGTTCCTTTCACATTTGATGGTGATACTGGTGATACGGCAAAATTATCCATAAAGTCACCCCAAGCACCATGAGTAACATCATACTTAGTCCTACTTGTTCCATCAGGACTAACTACCTTTAATGGTGTTTTATCTCTAGTTGTCCACCACTCTAAAATTCTTGTCTTTGTTGGATCAAGTCTTTTTCCAGTACCTAAATTTGATGAATGAGAACCCTCTCCTAAAGTAGCTAAAAGATCTTGATACTTTTCTATTTGTCTAGAAATAGGATCTCTTTGGGTTCCGATATACATTCCTGGATTCCAATCACCCAAATCATTTCCATCAGGACCAAATCTTTGCCCAAAACCAAGTCCCTGTGTTGGAGGAATACATTTATCTAATTCATAAGTTTCAAAATCATCTTCTTGATTATAAAGTTCTTCAGTTCCTTCTGTCCTATCATCAAGAATAGCAATAGCAACCACACCAGATCCAACTCCCCGATCATCTTCAATATTAACTATAGGAGGATATTGATATCCAAATCCTTTATGAACAACATCAACAGCCATTAAAGAACCATCTACTCCAACTATAGGATTACCTTGAACCCCTACTCCACCTCCACCATAAAAATTAGCTCTAGTGGTATCTCTAATTAATTGTCCTCCTTGTTTATTAAATATTGTATCAGTTAACCCAAGACCTTCATCAATATTAACTCCAGTATCTCCTTCTGGATTTAAACCTACAATACCTTTACAATCACCACCCTCTCCAGCATTGCTCTTGGGCAACATATCTTCTGGTTGTAATTTATTAACTTCATTTATGTTTAAATATTGAACCTTTTCCCTATTTCTAAAAATAAATTGAGTTCCTGGATTTAATTTAGCGTATTGATTTGCCTCGTGAAGACCAACACGATCCACAAATCCTCTGTCGGTTGAAATATAACCGACTCGGATGTCACATTTAGTTGCTGGTCCAAAAAGATCGAAAGACATATATTAGTTCTTTATAACAGTTATTTATTCATCATCATTGGGATCATAATCTTCTTCAGTTTGTACACCACCTTCAGTCAAATCAACATCTGAGGTGCTCTTATCAGGTTCACCAAATGCAACTTGTTCAAATGTTTCAACATATGATTGACCTTCAGCAAGTTGAGCAATTTTATTAATATGTTTACTAGCAGCTTTTTCCATTCCCGTTGCACTAGGTAAAGCACTTTGTGATTGAGCTCCTCCACCATCACAAAGAGTATAATAATCAGATACAGCAGGATTGGGTGTTTTTTCAAAAGGAAAAACATTCATTTTAATATTTTCAAAATTAAGAGCAGAGGTAAGACTTCCTTTAATATTTCCCAATTTACTGAAAATACTAGTAACTCCTCCACTTACATCAGCAACATCACCAATAGCATCCATTAAAAATCCATCAATACCACCTATTAAATTATTATTTGTTTGATCAATTAAACTTTTATTAACAGCTAAAACAGTGGATATTACATCCTCAGATTTACATATGGGAACTCTAGGCATTCCTTTAGGTTTTTTAGTTTCTCCATCTGATGAAGTGTCATTCACTGCAGCATTGGCAAATTGATCAATCATCTCATCCAATTTTAAGGTTTTTCTGATTATACCTTCAATCAATCCAGCATTTCCATTTGTCATTCCAAGATAACTTGATAAAAGATTTTGTCCTATTCCATCTTTAACATCAAGAAACTCCATTCTCTTATATGCAGGTAAAGCAGAAACTGCCTTAGTCATCTCCTTATTAATTGATTTCTGACTATACTCCATCATCTTATCCATTACAGGTTTCATATATTTTGATTGTCTCTTAGATGAATCTGCAATCAATTTTTCTAAATTTTGTTGTTCTTGTGTTATTGACACTGCATCAGTATAACTCTGCAATGCATTCATTGCTTTATCAATATTTTGAACCAAATTATCCATATCAGTCTGCATAGCCTTATTCGTTGATTCGACAAGATTATCAGGTTTTAATAAAACTCTCTTCTCACAATATACTCTATCTCTCTTAAGATCAGAGACAGTTTGTATCATGGTGGCTTCACTTTCAATAGTAGCACCAGGTTTAACATCTGATCTTGGAGAATTTGCCTCTTTAGATCTATCAGAAATTCCTTTTTGAACTCTTTTTCTAATTAACTTGGTAGATTCCTCTGGACTTAAATTTTTTGTTTCAGATTCTGCTCTTGCACTATTAATATCTGCTTGTTGAAATTGATTTAAGTCTCTATTAATAGGTAATCCATATTGATTTAATGCTACTCCCGTTGCTGGTTTAGAAGACTCCTCTGCTATTTCTTTATCAATTGGTTTAGTTACCTTCTTATCACCATCAGGAGGAGTTGGTTTAGCATTACCATCATAATCTTCATTTCCTTCAGAATACCCACTAACACATACACTCTTTCCTGAAGTTGTATTCGTAACTCTATTATCACCAATCGTAGTTGCTAATTCAGTTTGGGAATTATTTCCCAATACTCCCATAATAACTGGTTGTTCTTCATTTACACCATCTAAAAAGAATCCAAAGACAATATTACCCTGCCTGATCATTGGGGTTTGACCAGAGTTCTGTAAATATGCTCCCGCTGTTGTGGGATACATTACTTGAGCCCAAGGTAAATTTTCGGATTTGATAACCTCTTCACCCAAATCATGAAGTCCAAAAATCCTTACTTTATACCTATATGCCCAACCCCTAATTGTTTCAGGGGATTTGAATTTACCAGGCACTATATTATCACGCCAATAAGAATCGTCAGCAACCTGCCCCAGCCACCAACGAAAATCTTGGCCGATAAACCCTAAATTAAATCCTCCTCCTTCTGACATGTTTTAATCGTCGTATACCCTACACTCAAATGAGTCAGGATGATTATCACAATACACTTCTAAGTGCTTGTCCTCATGGCGTGTGTGCCAATCATTTATCTTACCATCATTAGGTTCCACTTCCTCTTCTGTATGATCATGGAATGCATCATTGTGCATCTCTAAATCTGACTCACTATATTCAATCATCCCATGATTGACATGCTCTTTATGATCCTTTGGATCAATATAAACCTCATGATTGAGATCGTGTTTTGGAGTGTTAGTTGTCATAAAAGTAATCCCTTACGTTGGTATTTATTCTTTTGGACTGGGACTTCCGACCCTACCAAATGAATCTCTAGTTAACACTAATTTAGTGTAAGTTTCTTTCGCAGTAATAAAATGGCATAGATCTGTTATAAGATATAAACCACCATCCTCTTTATTTACTTCATCAGAACAGGCTTTATTTTGAGTGGTTCCTGATTCAGGAATATCCATAAAGACTGTATCTCCTGCATGTAAAGAGAAATTACCAGGTATAACAATAGTTATCTGAGATGCGAATACTTGATTATAACGCCTTATTGACTGATTGAAAACCTTACTGTAGTCAAAGTTTATTTTCTTTGCCTTATCAAGTTGATCACTAATTGGTCCATAATTAAGTTGCCCTGTTGATATGGCATTCCAAGTTGTTCTAGTAAATCCAGTATCAGCCTCATTACTATCAAATGCAGTATTTAATTTAGGTAAACTATCTCCAGCAAGTTTTAAATTGCCATCATCGACTTTTTGCTTTCCTTCCTCTCCTAAAGCATTTTCTGATACACTTTCCCAAATACCTTTAAAAGGATCTAATAAAAAACTACGAGTAGAATATGCACCCATTTGTTTTTTCTTTTGAACATCAATACGATTATCCATATCTAATGACAACGCTTTTACATCATATCCAGCAGGAGGTTCTGGATTTGCACTTTCATTATAAATGATGGATAATTTTTGTTTACCAGTCAACAAAGTATCAATTGATTTAAAATGAAATCCATTAGCAGTTTCCCAAAAGAAATAACCTGCTGTGTTTCCTTCTCCTTCAATTTTAGAAGAAACTGCTTTCTTTGCTAGATCATTTAAAATAAAAAATGCTTTCTTATTTTTACCAATAAAATCTAAAGGTTTTTTAGTTTCTTCAATATCCAAATCTTTTTCTGTTTTTAAATTATCTTCTAATATAGTCTTAACATGATCAGAAACTTGTCCAGAAAAACAAGTCCTTACTCTTGACCATCCCTGTTCATTATCAAGATATTCTTTTGATGCTAACTTAAGTTCATATGCCTTATTAGTAGTCTCTCCTAAAGTTGGAATAGAAGTTATCTTATTAATAAAAAAGGGATTATCATTATCAATACTAAAATCAAGTGTATTTCCTTGGTTATCTTCGATCTTTAAAGTTACTTGCTCTTCACCAATAATTGGCAATCCTTCAACAACACCAACTTTTCCTCCACTACCACTACCAAATCTAGTTTTTTGTTTAGGAAGTGTATTACCAGTATCTGTAAAAACCACAGATGCTCTAATACTATCTTGAAGAATACTTTCCCAATATTGTAGACGAACTGTTCCTCCTAGAATACTGGCATCTGTGGAACTTTTATTTGAAGCGATATCTAATTTCTTGATAAAAGCTGGTTCAGAGGTTTTACCTGATAGATGAGATTTTTTGGTTTTGTTTCCTTGTCCTGCCATAGTTATTTCCTCTTACTTATATTTAACCACGTTCATATAGTCGTGCTGAAATTTCATCACTTCCTCCAGAACCACTACCCGTCATTACAGGATAAACAGTTCCTTTTTCAGGTTGTGATGAAGTTTCAGCATTCTCTTGAGGAGGAATAACAACAACCTCTTCTCCACCATTCTCATAAGAGGCATAAGCTTCCACAGAAGAAATTTTCTTTCCATTATTAGCATTACCTTTTATATTAGCAGCCCATTCCTCTTTATTTTGATTTCTATAAACTTGTAATCGAGAATTAAGTCTTGATCTTTCCACATTACTTAAAGCATCATATTCCTCATTGGTTAATCCACCCTGTAATTGAGAAAGATCAAATTCTTTCTTACCCATCTTAAACATTTTATCAAGTTTTTTCGTATCCTTTTTCTTCTCATCACCTTTCTTATCATCCTTTTCCTCTTTCATTGGATCCCTTGAGAAGAATGCTTTTCCAATTAATTTGGCTTTATCAACCATATTGAGAGGATTGAATAACCATGCTGGATTTGGTACACCAAAAACTTTTGGAAGACCCTCCCATAATCTACCAAGACCCATTTTTGACCAATCAAATATTGCCTTACCTACATTAAAAACTTTCTTCAAATCCTTTTTTAATTTATTGAGGAGTTCTCCTACTCCTCCACCTCTGAATAAAGTATATAATAAATCACCAATATAATAACCAATTGCTCCACCCAACAAAGTACCTAAAACTGGAATAGGAATTGCTGTACCAAGCATTTCACCTAGCGCAGTTCCAACACCAATGAATAATGCTTTATCCCATTTACCATCAGCAAGATAAGAAGTTAGTGCAGCAAGTAGAGGACCAACAATAGGTATCCTCACACCCTTTGCCATTTTAGATATCCCTTTCATACTCTGAACCATCCCACTATTCATCTTCATCCCTAGTCGGGATACAATTTTACCAGCAGATTGACTTACTTTACCACTTACTTTACTAATATTTTTACCAACTGCTTGAGTTGTCTTACTAACTGCTTTGGTTGCCTTACCAACATTCTTACTAACTGCTTGAGTTGTCTTACCAAGATTTTTACTAACTGCTTGAGTTGTCTTACCAAGATTTTTACTAACTGCTTTAGTTGTCTTAGTAAGATTTTTACTAATGTTCTTAGTTATTTTTTGTGGAGTTTTCTTCAGTTTTCTAGCAAATTTCTTCGCAGTTATTTTTCCACGTTGAATAGTTTTACGAAGTGCCTTTGGAGTTCTCTTCTTAAAGAATTTTTTTCTTTGTATTCTTTTTTTCTGTTGTTTAAATTTTTGCCGACGATCATATCTATCTTTTAATTTTTTATTACCTTTAGTTTTCTTATCTAAATCCTTTTGCTTTTGTTTATTAGCTTCATTACCAAAAGCAAGAACACCTAATGCAATAGAACCAATAATATTAAACAGAGTAGTAAGATGTTTTGTAATACCATCAAATGCTTTTGCCCCCTTTTCCCCAAATAAATTTTTTACAAATCCTCTAGTGGCACTTACGGCTTTATATCCCCAATCAACAAAAGTGATTAAAGCATTTAAAAGAAAACCACCAACTTTAATAATAAAATCTGCAAACCCAGCTAAAAACTTAAGGATTGGCATTAATTTGGGTAACCAATCAATTAACCTTACAGCAAGCCATCCAAAAAGAACCTTACCAAAAAAACTTTTTATTTTTTCCCAAAAACTTAAAACTTGTTTAGGAGGTGCTAATTTAAATTTTTTTGCTTTCTTTCCATCCTTTGAATCATCTTCTATTTCTTTCTCATCTTCTTTTCTTTCTGATCTTTCCTGTGCTTTTCGTTTATCGTTCTCTGCTTTCTTTTCTGCAGCAAGAGTTCCTTTTAATATAGTGTCTATACTGACAAGTTTAGTTTTAATAACAAGTAAAGCATTTCCTTTTGAATCAGTTTTTTCTGTCTTTTCTATCTTTTGAATAGCACCACCAGGAGAAGAAACTATATTAGAACTAGGACGTATTGCTAATGCTCCTCCTTTTTCTTCACCACCTTCTCTACCCATCAATTTTGAAGTATTAATCTTCTTTTTTCTACCTCTCAAAGCCATTCCAGTCCTACCAGCCATCATAGCTCCTCTACCAGCAAGACCTACACCTTTACCTACTACCTTACCAGCACCCAATAAACCTTTTGCTACAATTCCTAAAGCCATATCTTATACCGATATCCCCAATACTCTTATTTTATCAGGAGATCTCATAGCTGTTGCAGAAAAAGATGGTAGTTCCTTATTACCTGGTTGACGTGTGCCACCAGCAGACTTCATAGAACCACCTTGATCCTGATAAGCAACTGTTGTTTTCTTGCCAGATGAAGTTCCAGGAGTATTCATTTTTTTCTGTTGAGCAGCTAATTTCATTCTATTCTTTGAAGCTCCTCTACCCATTTGCATTACTTGCCCACCACCTTGGAACATTTGAACTAAACCACCACCATTCATTTTAGCACTAGCAGATATGTCAGCACCTAAATTATCTAATTCGATCTGATCTTTGAGATTTACTAATTGTGCTGCGTGTGGGTTTTCTGCAAAAAACTTCTGTCTATCTTCTTCTGTTATTAAACCTACTGATCCACGCATTATGGTTTTATCACCCATTGTTTTTGATTCTGATGTGGTCTTGATACCCCTATCAAAATCAAAATTAGTATCTGATGTTTCTGTTGTTCTTGGACCTGGACCCACCATCTTTGTAAGTTCCACACCTGGAGCATAAGTTAGATCATTTAAAGGTTCCATACCCTGCAAGGCTCGTTCTTCATTAACAAACTTAAGCATATATGCTTCTTGTTGTGCTTTCTCTTTTGGGTCGGTTACGACACCTGGAACACCACCACCTTCACTATATCCACCTAATGTTGGTATGTTAGTTCCACCTCCAGCAGCATTCATATTTGAAAGAGTATCAGCACCATACTTCTGAACTGCTCCCTTAGACATCACAAACTCACCAGCAGTCAATCGGGCAGGAACTTTATCTACTCCACCTGGACCTGATACAAAACCACCTTCTTTAAATTCTTGAGTTTCCTCTCCACGACTTTCTGCCATCTGGTTTTGTAGTTGATCAGCTTCAGGACCACCCCTAGTTGTAAAGGATTGGGAGGTAGTTTCTGTTGTCGTATCATCATCATCATCACCCCCACCAGACATCATTTTACCAGCTATTACACCAGCACCCAATAAAGCACCACCAATTAAACCACCTTTCAATATTTTACCTGCTTTTAATTTTGCTAACCCTGCTAACATCTTAGGTATAAGTTTAGTAACAAGTTTAACAGCAAATTTGGCCACAGTCACACCCAACTTGACTGCCATTCGACCAAAAGAATTACCAAACAACAAATATGCTGTTAATAATGTTGGCCACCAATCCTTAAAAAATTGAATAATACTTTGTATTTTACCATGATTATCAGGATTTCCCATCCATTCTAATATTTTATAAAATATTCTTCCAAAAAAGATTGTTTGAATAAATCCTAATATTTTACTCCATATACTTTGAAATGGTTTAATTACTTTTTCACCAGTTGATTTAATTCCGTCCCATATTTTACCAGAACCCTCCAACATTTTCTCACGAAGACCTCTTCTTTTCTTCTCTGCTTCCTCTTTCTGTTCCTTTGCACCCTCTAATTGTAATTGATATTGACTATTCAGTGTTTCCTCTATAGAAATAACACTTGAAAGAATATCCTTTACAGTACCACTTGCTCCACCTTCTTGATTTTCATCAGTAGGTTCTGGAATAAATTTCTTAGTATCTATTTTTCCAGTTTTACTTCTAACAGCAAGAGAACTGGTTCCTGTAGTATCTGCTGCTGCTGTTGTTTGGTTTTCTTCTTTTTTACCAAAAAACTTGGAAACATCTATTTTCTTTCTTCTTAATTTAAGTTCTTTCTTTGCCTCATTTTGAAGAAGCATCACATAATCTTTATTATATTCACCACCTAGACTTGGATCCTCTGCAAAATCCATGACAGCATTATTCAGTGCCTTATGGTAAGGTTTATCTTCATCAAGATAACCATACTCTACAAGGATGTCTAATGGTTCAGTAAGTTTTATAGAACTAGGCATTAGCTTGTTGCTGTTGCTTTAACTTTTCTTCTTCAAGATGTTGTTGTAGTAGAGCCACGTAGATGTCTCGTTCCCAAGGCATCATATTTTCAATCTCTGTCAAGCTATATTTATGATACTGCATCAAGGCAAAATTTAGTTTAAAGTAATCCTCTAAACTCATATGCAGTAGGGCTACACGAAAAAAGACGCTAAACCCTCCAGTGTCACTTCACTTTCAACCTTTGTATTAGGATTGGTAACATTAATAGTATGAGATAATTTAGGCATAGTTTCAAAAAATGCTTCAATCTCTTTAAATTGTTGGGAATTCATTGACTCAAGGAATTCTTTAACTTCCTTTTTAGTGCAATCAGCAGTTGCCCAAACTTCATCCTCAGTATAAACTTTATCAATACATGATGCAATTAATTCAAATGATTGATCCATTGCATTCTTATCATTAAAATCAAAATTATTTTTAATAAATTGATCCAGAGATGGATACTTTAACTCCATCATAATACTATCATCTATTTTGATTTTATTTGAATGATTTTCATCCTTTTGAACTTCAATATCATCCAAGTTAATTATCACTGGAACTGTGGTCTCTCCATCATCAGGACAAATTACATTAACTTCAAGTTCTTCTCCAACGGATTTACCACGAATATTTAAAAATAGATATTCAATATCAAAAGTGGGAAGAGATTCAACCTTCACACCCTTATTAAGAATACAACTTTTAAGAACT
>Ga0209992_10003406_pt1 | contig 13387 bp, 13 predicted proteins | sample 2SBtaG_2_FD_182564 | JGI IMG/M metagenome (GOLD analysis project Ga0209992, IMG submission 182564) | Deep subsurface microbial communities from Kolumbo volcano to uncover new lineages of life (NeLLi) - 2SBTROV12_ACTIVE470 metaG (SPAdes)... | ecosystem: Environmental > Aquatic > Marine >... | reverse complement strand
TGGGTAGCTCCTGCTGTCGGGCTCTTTCGTTTGGGACTGAGGTGGCGAACGGACCGACGTCAAAACCGCGTCGGAATCCCCGGAATGAAGCGCTTCTTGTCCGACGCCAACAGGTGGCACCCCAGCGAGACCGGAACGCCGCAAGGCGCGACAATCACGCTTCCCACGCAGTTGCAAACTTTCGGACGAAGCCGCGCCACGGCCGTCGCCGCCGCCGACTTCGGAGTTGGAGCCGCCGCGCTCGGAGGGGACGCGGAACACGACGTTCGCGCCGTTCTCGTCGATCTCCACTCGGGCGACGAGGGTCCGGACAAGCTGCTGTCGCTGGTCCCAGTCGAGTTCGTCGAGGCCGTCCCGAACTCGATCGGCGAACTCCTCGAGCCGCGTGATGACCTCGCGGAGTTGCACCTGCTCGCGCAGGGCGGCATCGAGCGCCGTGAGCTCATCGCGGGCGGACGCCACGCGCTGTCTCGCAGCGGCGCTCCGTTCACGCAGTTCGTCAAGTGCGAGAACGCCGGCTTCGTAGGCATCGACCAGGCGGCGCAGCCGTGCCTCCTGCCGGGCGAGGCGGCGCTGCGCCTGTTGCCTTTGCGAGCGTAGGCCGGCGTCTGCACCGTCGTCGCCAATGCGCTGCGACCACTCCTGCACCAGCAGCTCGGGCTCCCGCATCAGGCGAACCACCTCGTCCCAAACGTGCCCGTCGAGCTGGTCGACGCGCAGCTGCTTGTTGTCGCAGATGCGCTTGCCTCCGAATCGGTAGGCGTCCGTGCCGAGACACCGGTAGTAGGCCCAGCGCACCCGCCCCTTGGCGGCCGTCCGCGACACGGTCTTGCCGTAGTAGGCGTAGCCGCAGGCGCCGCACACCACCAAGCCCTGCAGCAGGTATCGTCCGCCTCGCCCATTGCGCTTGGACAGCCGCTTGTTGCGCTCGAGTTGCTCGGCCGCCCCCTGGTACAGCTCCTCGCTGACAAGGGCCGGCACATCGATCGTGATCCAATCCTTGCGGTCTTTCTGTCTGCTGCTGCTCTTGGCGTGCCGCGGCGTCGAACTGCGCCCGCGCAACCGCCGGAGCACGGTCCCGCGGGCCCTGACCTCCGTCTTGCCGAACGCCGCTTTGCCCATGTACGCGGGGTTCTTCAGAATCCCCCACACCGTCGTCCTGTCCCATCCCGCCGCGCCGCGCCGCGTGGGGACTCCGGTCTCGTTGAGCCTGCGCGTGCACGCGCCGATGGACAGCTGCTCGCGGACGTACCAGTCGAAGAGGTTGCGAACGATGCGCGCCTCCGGCAGCAGGATCTCGTAGCGAGCCGGCGCGTGATCGGTCTTCGGCACGTACAGGTAGCCGTAGGGAGCCCCGGAGAGCACGTTGACGCTGCCCTGCCGCGCTCGGTGCAGTTTGCCCCGCCGGCAGCGCTCGATGATCCGCGCCCGCTCATATTCCGCGATCATGCCCTGGACCTGCACCAGCAGTGTGTCCTCCGGGCTGTCGCCTTGTGGACCACACACGAAGACGACATCGGAGCCGGCGCGCGACAACTCTTCGATCAGCAGCGCCTGGTAGGCGTACTTGCGCGCAAGACGGTCCGGGGCGTGGACGTACAGAACATCCAACTCGCCGGCGGCCGCTCGGTCCCGCACCTGCTCGAGCGCTGGGCGAACCAGTGTCGCGCCGCTGTAGCCTTCGTCACGATAGATGTCCGTGGGCAAGACGGTCACGCCGTCCGCGCCTGCACGCTCCAGCAGCGCGTCCACCTGGCTCTCGATGGTCGCCTGCTTCGCCTGCTGCTCCGACGACACGCGGGCGTACAACGCAGCCGTTTTCATGCACTGGCTCCCCGAGTCCGCCGACGCACGCGCTCAACGGCCTTCGCCCTGGGTTCTCGCGCTTGCTCGCGCGCAGAAACACGCTGGCGGACGGGAACGACCTGCTCGTACGCGTCCCGTAGATGCTCACGACCGAGACGAGACGGCTCGAAGCTCACCTTGACTACCAACGCCCGTCGCACGACCCCTTCCGCCTTGAATGCCAATCGACCGACTGCTCCGCAGCGGCGCACCCTTGTACACGGTTGACACGGCATTACGAGTTTTCGACGCGGCGACGGAAATCCCTGGTGCGCTTGCGGAGGTCAACGCGCTCCACGCGGCAGGTCCACCGAAAGTTTGCAACTGCGTTGGCAACGCTATATCCCCGCTGCTCAGCAACATCGTGCTGGACGAGCTGGACTGGGAACTCGACCGACGCGGACACCGGTCCGTGCGCTACGCCGACGACTGCAATGTCTATGTATGCAGTCAACGCGCGGCAGAACGCGTGATGGCATCGCTCACCACGTTCATCGAACGCCGCTTGCGACTGAAGGTGAACGAAGAAAAGAGCGCAGCAGCGGAATCATCGACCCGGCACTTCGTCGGGTTCACGGTGAGAGGACGAGACGATGGGAAGATCGCCGTCCAAATGTCGAGCCGGTCGTGGAAGCGAATACGGCGTCGCATTGTCGAGCTGACGCCCCGAAACTGGGGCGGCTCGCTTGCGTCGTGCATCGCCAACATCAACCGATATCTCGGCGGATGGATGGGGTTCTTCCACATCGTCACGAAGGCCGATTTCATCAGCCTGAAGATCCTCGATTCGCATATCAGGAGGCGCCTGCGGGCCATCGTGTTTCGGCAGAAGAAACGCAGGCGTCACATGGTGACATTCCTCCGGAAGCGGCGGGTGCCGAAGAAGCAGGTAATGCGGGATATCTACTGGAAACACCGCTCGCTGTGGGCGCTTAGCATCACGAAGTCGGCGCACAAGGCCATGAGTAGCCACTGGTTCGATCGCCAGGGGTTACTCCGCCTTGTCCGGCTGTGGCGCAAGCACAACCCGACACCACGCCCCGTCATCGCCCCAGCCCAACAAACGCTGGTGCTGGGATAGCTGCGGGCGAAAGCCGACGTCGGACCACCTCGCAAGGGGAACGCCGACGTCCCGAAGAGCCGGATGCGTGGTCCGCATGTCCGGTTCTGTGGGAGGGGCCCCGGGGCAACCCGGGGTCCCTACCCGACACAGACCGCGACCCGGGCTCTACCGAAGAGGATGTGGTGGCGGCCTCCGGGCGCTGCACGGGCCGGTGCGTTGAGGGAAAAGGGCGATGAGCGCAACCTTCGCGGTAACTGAATCGCTGCCCCGGCGCCACCCGGCGACCGGGCTGAAGGAAACGCCCATGCCCAACCCAAACGTATCGCAGAACTACACCGCCGAGAACACCCGCATCGCGCCCGACTGGTCGATGCTCAGCAACCACGTGACGACGGCGGTCGCCTCGTCGCTTTCGACCCCGTCGTCGCTCGCCGCCGACCCCGATGAACTTCGCGTGGCCATCGACCAGGCTGTCGTCAACGGCCTTGGCATCGCGTTGCAGAACGCCGCCGAGCGGTGGGCCGAGGAGGTCGTCGGCGCTGGTCGCTACCAGCAGGCCGACACGCGCATCGGGTACCGCAGCGGCGGTCGCCGGCATGTCTTCCATTTCTCGGCCGGTCCGGTCGCCATCACCGTTCCCAAGCCCAGGCGCGGCGCATCGCGGCCCGAGTGGGTGCCGGCGCTTCGGCGTGGTGCTGACCGACGGTTACATCGCGTACGAGACGCTGCGCACGAAGATGGCCAGGGCACATGGCGGCGACACGTTCACGGCGGCTGCGTGCTGGGCGCACGTGCGACGAGGATTCGTGGTCGCCGAGTCGGACTGTCCGGAAGCGACGACGGCCATCGAGCTCATCGGCAAGCTGTTCGAAATCGAGCGCGAGGTCGATGCTGCCGAGCTTGCACATCCGCTGGACCGACTGCGGGAGCGGGCGCGTCGACGCGATGAAGATTCGCGCAGCGCATTCAAAGAACTGGCGGCCTGGCGCAGGGACTTGTCGTACCTGCCGAAGTCGTCATTGGGCAAGGCCGTGCGGTACATGGATGGGCTCGGACGCCGGCTCGAAGTCTTCCTGGACGACCCGTCGGTGCCGTTGAGCAACAATGTCATCGAGCGAGGCATCCGCGGGCCAGCGGTCGGCCGGCGCAATCACTACGGCAGCCGGTCCATGCGTGGCACCGAGGTGGCGGCGTGCTTCTACAGCCTCATCGAGACGTGCAAGCTCGTCGGCGTGTCGCCTGCCGAGTACCTGGAATACGCCGCTCGTCGCGCCATCGCCGAGCCCGTCGCCATTACGCTGCCCCACGAGCACGTCGTCGAAAGCTGAGCGCGCACAGCGCTGGCTGACGACACCTCCGTCCGCCGTTCGTCAAGACGTGCTTCGGCGAACACGTACGGGGTAGGGGCGGTGCGCCGGCCATTCGATTCGTGCAACAACGCCGCGCTCCGCCAATGGCGACAGAGCAAGGTCCCGCCCTTGCGCGACGAGTTACTGCGGTCGATGGACGCCGTCGAACCCTCCCTGACGCCGGACGACCCGCTCGCAAAGGTCATCCGTTACTACCGCAACCACTGGCAGGCCCTGTTCCGCTTCGTCGACGACCCCGAGCTGCCCATCGACAACTCCGCCAGCGAGCGCGAGTACCAGAACGTCGCCAAGCTCCGTCTCAACAGCCTGTTCGCCGGCAGCACCGAGGGCGCCCACCGCGCAGCAACCCTGCTCGGCATCGCAGCCACCTGTCGCACTCTCGGCATCGACACGCAGGCGTACCTCGCGTGGGCGCTGCAGTGGCGAACACGGCGGGGCTCGGCAGCCATTTGGACCGTCAACTGCCGTGCGTGCGACAGAGACACGCGATGGGGTGCTACGGGATCATGGACTCGACCATCGACGCGAGGTGTTCGAGCTGCTCGGCCGACAGACGGTTCGCCGCGGTCTCCAATCGGGACTTCGCGATTTGCCGCCGTCCATGGTCGGCGGGCGCCCGTACTTGCGACTCGCCTTCGGTCTTTGGATGCCCCTGCAGCAGGTCGCCGAGGCCCACCTTGAGAACCCTGGCGATCGCAACCGCCGTGTCGAGACGGGGAATCTGCTGCCCCCGTTCGATTCTGCCGATCACCGTGGCCTCAGAGACCCCAACCGCGTCGGCGACCTGGCGCTGGGTCAAGCCAAGCTGCAGGCGCACATCTCGGACCCGGCGACCGAAGTTCCTCACATCGAGCATCTCGAAACGGTAGGTGCTGGTGTTCGCCACTGGCAGGGTGTAAACAATTCAGATGTCTATATCTCACTGGCGCCTGCTCGACAGATGCCGACGGCTGCAACCAGGGCGCGTCGTTGCAGTTGCGGCGGTGCTGGCCTTGTTCAGCGGCTGCCCCCAGCAGTCGCCGTCAGACGACGAGTTTTCTCCGGCTGCGGATACAACTGCCGCCGTGCCCGACACCGACTCCACCGTCGACGCCGGGAAATCGCGCTCGGCACAAGATGGCCACAGCGTCCGGCCAGGCGGCGACGCGCGACACGGCGACGCACAACCCCTCGACGCGAACCCGCGCGTCGCGCCGGCCGACACCGGCGTGGCTGTTTCAGTTGACACGGGCGGAGGCGGTGACGCTGCGCAACCGGACGCGACCGGTCAACCGACCAAGGAAGACGCTGTGTCCGCGCCGGGCACATACATCGTCGTCGGGGGACTCAAAGCGTTGCCGGGCTCCATCGCGGGCGGCCCCTATGCCATCGAAGATAGTGAGTTCACGGACAATTCGAGCTGTGCAGACGTGTTTTGCGTCGTTGGAGGAATCGGAGAATGAACGGGCGAATTATATTGTGTGGGGGCGCCGCAGGAGCGCTCATGACCGTGTTCGCGCTGGCAACGACAGCCTCGGCGGGCGGCGTCCCCGACTCGGAGATCATGTCGTACACCGGCGCCTTGCTGGACTCGAGCGGCGTACCCGCAAAACAGCCCATGCAGATCCAGGTCGGCTTGTACGCGTCGAAGAAGGTCGGCGCCCCCGCCAAGTGCCTGTCCAAGGTCGGCACCACCAAGGCTGGAACGGGGCGGTTCAGGCTGGACCTCGGCATGGCATGCGCGAAGGCTGTCCACGACCACCCCAACCTCTGGGCCGAAGTTGTCGTCGGGTCCACGACCAAGGTCCCTTTGCCCAGGGTGAAGCTGGGCGCGGTTCCTTACGCGCTGGAGGCTGCGAGCGCAGTGTCGGCTGGCGGTCAACTCAAGGCGAAGCTTGATTCTGTCGGCGCCGCTGCAGGCAAGGTCGACGGCCTCGAGAGCAAGCTGGCAAAGCTAGAGAAGCGCGTGCTCGCACTCGAGTCTGCGCAACCGGACGCGATGAAGGTCGACTTGTTCATGTCGGACAAGTCCACGCCGCATCCCGCCACGATCACGACGAAGGGCTCGACAGTCGTGCTGATTGCCGCCGGCAAGCTGTCAAAAGCAAGCGACTTGTCCCTCGCGATTGATGGTGCCGAGGTGGCCTGGGTGCAAGAGCCGTTGGGCGCAGTCTTTGCTATGACCGGTGTCGCGAAGAAGATGAAACCAGGCAAGCATTCGATTGTGTTGACGGCCAAAGATCCTGTTGTGTGCATCCACAAGGGCAACAAAGGGCCTTGCATGTTGACCGTTGTAAATCTGCCCTGAAGTACGCGGAACGAATCATCAGATGACCCGGACAGCCGGATGATTTGGTTGCCGAGGGATTCGGCGGTGTTCGCGCCGATCTTCGGCGGGCTCGACCCTGGCGCTGCACGCGGAACAACCTCGCCCTCGGTCCATTCCGACGGGCCACCGCGAGTTCGTTCCACGCCGGGCAGAGAATTCGGCAGGCGCCCGGCCTACGCCCTGGTGGCCACGGTGGTCGGCGGTCGCCTCTTGCGCCGACGCACAGTCGACGAACTACCGGCCGGCGCGATCTTGAACCTGTCGCTCGCCCGCTTCTCAGGAGCTGTGATTTCCACCGGGAGCGAGTCGACCTCCCGCACCAGCAGCCAGCGTTTGAGCGGCGAGTGTGCCCCTTCGTTCGTGATCTTCAGCGTCTTTCCCCTGTATACGCCGCCGGCTCCGCGATCCTTGACGATGGTCCGGTGTCGATTCCGCAACCCCCACAGGACCCCCTCCAGGTAGTCGACACCACGCTGCTTGCGGCTTCTCGCGGTAGGGCATCCCAGCACGACCACGCACGTCTTGTTCGCGGTGAGCGCAGCTCGGATACGTTCGAAGGTTGGCAGGTCAGACGTGAGCTTCTCGCCCAGCGTCTGGCGGAACGCGTCACCGACATACAACAGATCAAGTCCGTCGTCGGCAGCGACGTAGGTCTGAGCGTCGAAGACAGCTCCGAGGACCATGAACCATCCGTGCCGCTGCAAGTACGGGTGGTCAGTGTTGGCAACGTGGTCGAACAACACCGCCTCGGCGTGCCAGTCGATGACGGCCTGCCACGGCGTCAGTTGTGGCTTGGGCATGTCGGCGCTCCGTAGTTTCTACGCGTCTGACCGGGATGTAGATCGTCGCAATCGAGCTTGCAAGTCGCACGCCTGGTCAACCATGAAGCGGAGGACAAGCCGATCGCCGGCTTCCGTCGAGGCAAACGCCGCTGAGGACTTTGCACCAGACTCTTGACGCTATGGGAACAAACGCCGGTCAGCAGCCCACCAGCTCTGTGATCAGCGGATTGCCCTGGGGCGCTGGTCGGTCATCCCACGCCACCTTGGCCTTGCGACGGTATACCTCGACAACGGTGCCGGTGGAGGTGCGCACACGGTGGCCCGACTGCCAGGAATGGGTGACCCGGTCCCCCACCTTCAACGCTGCCGTGCCCGCCCGCCTCGCCGCTGGCCCGCCGAGTAGCGTCGGCCGAACCGGCGCCGGACGCTCTTGAACGACGGCCTCCATGTCCACGCGGCGCCACAACTCACCCAGCCCCAGCAAGACCTGTGCATACGCGGCTTCGTCGTCGTGAGCATCCATGACGACGCTGATGTCCCAACTGCCGGAGCCGGCGTGGCGGTCGAGGTTCATGCTGCTGACGATTGCGTGCCGCTCGTTGACGTACAGCTTCGCGTGGACCCGCGCCAGCGACAGGCAGTGAACGCCGGCTTCGACGAAGGGCCGGGCAACGTCTTGTCGCAGTGGACGCGTGACGAGCCACGTCGGCACCCCACGAACCTTGGCGGCAGACTTCAACTCGAGCTCTATACGGGGACCTGGCTGGAAGAACGCGGAGATGACGATGAGTTCCCGAGCCGAATCGTGGATCAGCGATTCGACCGCAGGCATCACCGAACTTCCGACGAGAACTTCCATGCGACGTCCCCTGGTGGATGACAGGAGAATTGCACGACGCTAGCGTCGTGGTCCAGAGTCGGCTGGCGTGGCATCGCTTTTTTTATGCGGAAGCGGCGTCCAGAGCGCGAAAACCTCTACCGGTCGGCGGCCTATCTCGACCTGCAACGCGCGCTCGCGAACAACGTCGTGCGGATCCGGCGACAGCGGGCGTGGACGCAGGAAGAAACCGCGACCGCGTGCGGGATCTCCACGCGCCTGCTTCAGCGCGTCGAGAACAGCGCCGCCAACGCCACGCTGATTACGATCGCGCGGCTCTGCACCGGACTGGGCGTGCGCCCTGCCGAGTTGTTCAGGCCGTTGCCAACGACCGACGTCCCAGACTACGACGTGCCTCGCAGGTAATACCGGCTGCCTGACGCTGTGAGCCTCGGGTGCTGTGGTGTGCCGACGACTGCGATCGGAACGCTCAGCTCGATTGCTCCGAGGCCGGTGTCAAAACGCAGCCAACACTCGCGGATTGCCCCGCTGCGCCCGCGGTCAAGGACACCCGCGGCATCCAACGCGCAAGAGACGATGCCCGACTTGCCGCCAGGTGGCGGGGCGATGACCGAGCCGATTCCAACCGGGGAAACAACCCGAACGGCCTTTTGGGTGAATTCGAACAGGGGTCGTCGCGAAGCAACGTGCGGGGCCGTCACCTGCTGCACGCGCCCTTCGATGCCATGTATCGCCGGGACCGTGTAACCGTCGGTGGCCATGACGTCGAACAAGACAGCGATGCGACCACGGTCGAGGTCCAAGACCACGTCGTAGATGGACAGGATTCGTGCGCGCCCGCGCAGCCGTACCATCGCCCCGTCCAACGACGCCTCCACTCGTCCGTCCTTAACTTCGCGCTGGGGCGCGGGAGGCGCGTGCACGACTCGCGTCTCGTCCCACACGATGAACCAACGCAGTCGGGGTTCACGGCGATTCCCCGCCGCACCGGGATTGAAGCGGTGGAGGCGCTCGCCGTTGGGCGCCCGGTCACCTGCCTCGATGGATCGCCATTCCTTCTTGCCGTCAGGACCCGGAACTTGGAAATCGGTGGCACGACGGACCTTCTCAAAGTACTTGCGCGCAGTGGTGCTGACCGCCTTGACGTCCGGAACCGATTCGAGGCGTCCGACGACGGCAAGTTGTGACGGAGTCCACCAGCCGCTCGCGGCAGCAAGCCTGACGAGCATACGTGCTTCGCGGCGGTGCAACCTCGTTTCGACCGGTGGATGCTTCGTGCCCAGCCACCGGCGCCGACCGCCATGATGCGTGTCTGAGACCGAAACGAGGTAGAGGTCGAAGCACTCGCGATTCGCACGCAGGTCGCTCAGCCGCTTCTCGTCGATGAGCGCCTTCTTGCCCCCGGTGGAGGACGAGATCTCGAAGAGCTTGCGGACGTGGCGGCTCATGGTTTCGCGCGCTGTGGAGCGTAATTGGAGCGCCGCGCGAATGCGGGCTTGGGCGTGCATTCCATTCCAGTTCCCCTCCACATGACCCATCGGCTGTAGCGACCCGTTGTCCGCCAGTCGATTCATATTGACATCATGCCATCATATGATCAATTGTCGCGTTGGAGGCGACCATGGCCCAGCGCACCATCGCGATGTTGATCCCCGAACCCGTGTGGGACGCGGCTGCTTCGCTGGCGACGAACATCGAAGAGGATCGCCCGGATTACCGCGCCATCGGGCAGGTGACGCGCTCGGCCGTGCTGCGCCTGGCCCTGCTGCACGGGGTGCTGGCCCTGCAGCGGGAGTACAACGGCGATGGCCCAGCCCCCACAGAGGATACCGTTCACGGTTCATTGCCGCCTTCGTGCTCGGATGACGACGGGCCGGCAAACCGCGAGGCAACACCCGACGAGCCGGTCCGTTTCCACCGCACCACAGTTCAGTTGCAGCCATACTTGGTGGAAGCGGCCGAGGCGCTGATCCCGCACGTCGAGCGCGACCCCGTTTGGGGTAGGCCGCAACGCTTCAACCGCAGCAACGTCCTGAATCTCGCGCTCGCGCTTGGAATCGAACACCTGCACCGCGAGCACGATCCGGACTGGGCTCCGGGTCGGTTGCTCGCCGGCACGGACTTGTTTCCCGTTTGGGGCCGCACACCCGGCGACCGAACAACGGGTGCGGAGTGACCGGTGACCAAACGTGGCGCCGACACGCGTTCGCGACGACATCCCGTCGAATCGCGAGCGCGCCGCAACCCCGGGTACGGCCTCGACCTTGCCGAGCGACCGGTGCACGCCTCCCCCGCAGACCCGCGAGACTATGCAGCAAGACGCTGGCTCACGGCTGCCGAGGCGGCCGACTACCTGCGCCTCGCGGGTCCGTCGTCGATCCACTCGGCGCTTCGCCGAGGCCTCCTGGTGCCAGACGGTCGCAACGGCAAGCGCGGGGAATGGTTGTTCCTGAGGGAAACGCTGGACGCGTACGCGCGCGGGTGGGTGCGCGCCGGAGGTGGTGATGGTGAAGAGCAGCAAGATGAAGAAGACCAAACGGCCGGGTGTCTACCGGCTGCCCGACGGCCGATTCCGCATCAAGGTCGCGGTTCGGAGCAACGGACGCCACATCTTCAGGCAGAGGACGATGGCCCACGGAGCGACGCTGGAAGACGCGTCGATCGCCGCCGCCATACTGAAGAAGGACGCCAACGTTCCCCGGGCGACCACGGCGGTAGCGACCGGCGGGAAGCTCCCGCCGGCTACCGACCTGACGTTGGAGCAATACGCGCGGCGCTGGATCGCACAAAAAGTGCGCCGGATGACCCACGCCACGGCTGAACAATATGTCCGCGTCGTTGCCGAGCGGATCCTTCCTCGTCTTGGGTTCATGCGCTGCACCGAGATCACCCGGGAAGCCGTCCAGGCCTGGGTCGGCTGGGCTGAGACCCGCCGCAAGAACGACGGTTCCGCCTACGCCAGGGCCACGCTGCGGTCATGGTGGCGACCGTTGTGCACGTTGTTGCGGGACATGAGCGCCGATGTCGGGACGCCGGATCCGACTCGACGCGTTCGACCTCCAGACTCATCGCGAGACCATGTTCGCGAACGGCGAACGCTGTCCGTGCATCAACTGTGGCAGCTCGTGCTTGCCGCCCGCGACATGATGCCCACGCGTCACGCCGAACTCGCGACGCTTGTGTTCACCGGCGCACGGCCGGGAGAGGTCTACGGCTTGCACTGGGACAGCGTTTCCTTCGACGCCGGGGCACACGGCGAACTGGTGCTCCAGCGCGCCGTCTCGCTCGGCGAGCTCAGCGAGACCACAAAGACCAAGGTGCCGCGCACCGTGCCGATGCATCCGTACCTCGCCGATGCGCTTCGGCAGCATCGCAAGGATCAACTCACCGGGCGCAGCCACTCGGAATCAACTGGCCTGGTGTTCCCCAGTATTCGAGGAACGTTGCGCACGCCGAATACGCTTGACGCGACATTTCGTCTCCTGAGCGAGCACCTGCGATTGGACGTTCGACTGGGCTGCCAGGTGATCCGACGCAGCGTGAACACGAACGCGCTCGAGGTGGGCGCAGACCGGATCACGATTTGGTCGATCATCGGTCACAACAGCGAACAGATGACGCGCCGCTACGCCGGAGTACGGTCAGAGCGCAAGACCGCCCTCCTGCTGGGCCTGTTCGGTGAGGGGCCACCGGATGGATCGGGGTAGTCTCACGATTCGAGCTCGTCGTATCTGCACGATAGCCAACAGGGCAGACCTATGGCTGGCGTGCACGCTCGGTGGAAGCCAATGCCGCGCTGTCGAGCCGCAACTGTGGCCCGCGGCCGCCGCGCGAACCCTGCGCGCTCCGAGCGGGCTACACGGGTTCATCAGGTTCGAAACACTGCGACCCGTTCACCGTCGTTTCAAGGCAGTGAATCCAATTCAAACCATCAGTCTGTAGGTCGAAACCCCTACAAATCGCGCTGGATGCAGGACTGCTCTGGAGGGCGTGTTATTACAAATGTTAGGGCCTGCTGTTAGGGCCTGGGCCGAATTTGTTAGGGCCTGCCCCAAAAACCGCTTCGCCCGGCCCTGCAAACGCAAGACTGGGCGGGAGCGGGATACGAGACTTGAACTCGCGACCTTCAGCTTGGGAATCTAAAGGCTGGCCGTTCGATGTCAGGCGGTTACGCGTAATTACATGATGTTGCGCGTCCCCCGGCGTCCCCCGGCGTCCCCCGGCGACGACAAAAGTGACCCTTGCCGTGACCCTCGTGTGACCCTCGTATGACCCGCCCCGCACCGGTCTTGCCGGGTCACCAGACGACAACTGTTGGCGTCGGACAAGAAGCGCTTCATTCCGGGGATTCCGACGCGGTTTTGACGTCGGTCCGTTCGCCACCTCAGTCCCAAACGAAAGAGCCCGACAGCAGGAGCTACCCAGCTGCCGGGCTCGGGGCCGTCCACGATCACCGTCGGCGTCGCAGCACGTCTGTAGTCACGCCCGCAAGAAGGCGCAAGGCTCTGCTTCCGGCTCTCATGGACGGCCCCAGCGCATTCGGGCCGTGCCGTCGGCGTGAGGTCCGTGTGCGGGGACCCCAGCGCCCCGCGCAGCAGCGTCTCTTGAGCACGTAGCCGCAGCGCTACTTTCTCGGCCGCTTGCTCTTCGCTTTCACTTTGCGTGCTGCGCGCTCTTTCGCTTCTTTGAGCCGATAGGACTCGCCCTTGATGTTGAGGATCTCCGAGCGATGGACCAGCCGATCGACCAGCGTGACCACGCAAGCGGCGCTGGGGAACACGTCGGCCCACTCTCCGAATGGCTTGTTCGTAGTGACGATGATCGGCTTGTCGCCGTAACGCCGCGTGACCACCTCGAAAAGCAGGTCAGCATGGCGGTTGTCATAGGACAGGTAGCCTACCTCGTCGATCACCAGCAATCGCGGTTGGCAGTACCGGTTCAGCCGCCGCTGGAGGCTCGCCGCGCTGTCCTGCGCAGCCAGGTCGTTGAGCATCCCGCTCGCTGTCGTGAAGAGCACCGTCGTCCCGCGCAGCAGTGCCTGGTGAGCGAGGTTCTGGGCGATCATTGACTTGCCGACGCCGTTTGGCCCGACCAGCACCACGTTCGCGGCCTCGTTGAGAAAACGAAACGTGAAGAGCTCGTCGACGAGGTCGCGGTCGATGCTCTGTGGATGGTCCCAGT
>Ga0209992_10003404_pt1 | contig 13394 bp, 12 predicted proteins | sample 2SBtaG_2_FD_182564 | JGI IMG/M metagenome (GOLD analysis project Ga0209992, IMG submission 182564) | Deep subsurface microbial communities from Kolumbo volcano to uncover new lineages of life (NeLLi) - 2SBTROV12_ACTIVE470 metaG (SPAdes)... | ecosystem: Environmental > Aquatic > Marine >... | reverse complement strand
CCCTGCGACGTGCAGGGTGACGCTGGTCAGCTGCTTCGCGTGATCCGCAACCTGGTGGAGAACGGCGTGCGTCATGCCAACTCGGTGGTGGCGGTGTCCACGTCGAGGACAACCGAGCACGGTGCGACAACCGAGGGAGAGACAGTGGGCGGCGCTGTGGTGCGGCTGGTCGTCGAGGACGACGGCCCTGGGATACCGAAGGACCAGCGGGAGCGGGTGTTCGAGCGGTTTGCTCGCCTCGACGCCGATCGCTCGCGTGCGGCGGGCGGTACCGGCCTCGGGCTGGCGATCGTCCGACAGGTCGCCGCCGACCATCACGGGACGGTGTCGGTCGACGAGTCTGACCTGGGTGGCGCCCGGTTCGTGGTGAGGTTGCCCACCGGGTAGAGGGCCGGCCACAGGCCTAGCCTGGGGTCGATGACGTCTCGCCTGGATATCGGCGTCTGTTGACCGACCGATCGACGGCGGCCTCGGACCGCCTCCTCAGCGCCCCCTTCCTCATCGTGATCGCGGCCGCGTTGTTCTCGGCATTGTCGTTTTCGTCGACGCTGCCGATGATCGCGCGCTTCGTCACCCAGGAACTCGGTGGCGGCGATGTGGAGGTCGGGCTCGCGATCGGGGTCTTCTCGTTCTCCGCGGTTGCAGCTCGCCCGTTCATCGGCCGGCTCGGCGACTCTCATGGGCGGCGGTTCCTGATTCTCGGCGGAACACTTCTCACCGCGATCGTGCTGCTGTTGCACGTCGTCGCGGACAGCTATGCGGTGCTGTTGGTCGTTCGGCTCCTGATGGGCGCTGTGCAGGGCGGGTTCTTCGTCGGAACGGTGACGCTGGTCAACGACCTCGCACCCGAGCACCGGCGCGGTGAGGCAGCGAGCTACTTCTCGATCGCGATCTATGGCGGCATGGCCTTCGGGCCCTGGGTGGGGGAGGTGGCGACCGATCGGCTCGACTTCGACGGCGGCTTCGTGATCGCGGCGTTGCTCATGTTCGTCGCAGCCGCGATCGCGTGGTTCCTCCCGCCGTTCGTCCCTGTCTCAGCGGCCGTCATCGCCGGCTGGACTCCGCCGCCACGGATGAACCTCGCCGACCTTCCACCCCCCAAACGGCGGCTGATCTACGGACCCGCTGTCTGGCCCGGCGTGATCCTGGCCATGGGGATCATCACGTTCCCGGCGATCCAGGGCTTCATGCCTACGGTCATGGACGAACGCGGCCTGGGAGAGGCCGGCCCGGTCTTCGCGTCCTACGGGATCTTGGTCCTCGTGCTTCGCCTGCTTGCCCGCAAGGTGCCCGACAAGCTCGGCACAGCGAAGACGGCAGCGATCGCGCTGGGCGGAGCAGCCGGCGGGATGTTGGTGATGGCGCTGTTCGTGAGCCGGGCCGGCTTCTTCGTCGGCACTGCGGTCCTGGCGATCGGCGGGTCGCTGCTGTATCCGGCGCTGATGATCGCCGCCGTCGAAGGCGTCCCGCCCAACGAGCGCGCCCAGGCAATGGGCACTTTCACGATGTTCTTCGAGCTGTCCGGCGGAGTCGGTGCACCGATTCTCGGGATGGTTGCCTGGGCAGCCGGCACGACGGTCGCCGCATTCGTCGGCGGGGCCGTGTTCGCCGCGTTCGGGCTTCCGCTGCTCGTGATCTGGCAGCTCGGGCGGCGACGGTCAGCGCCACGGGTACCCGCGCCTGCCTGAGGCGTTCAGGCGGGTGGGTGGCTGCGAACCAGAAACTCTGACACCGCGGCGGTGAATGCGTCGTTGTCGTCGCCCGCGACCATGTGACCGGTTCCGGCGACGTCGACGTACTCGGCGTCGGGGACCGCGTCGAGAAACAGCTTCACGGACTCGGGGGTGACCAGGTCGCTCTGTCCGCCGCGAACCAGGAGCTTGGGTGCGTCGACGGCTCGCGCTCCCTCGAGCATGAGCGCGCCGGTCCGCTCCATGTGTTCGACCATCGAACGCTCTGCGCCGCCACCGAAACCAGGCTTGGAGGTGATGTACGCGGGGTCCCACAGCCAGACCCAACGCCCGTCGTCGCGCTGGCGGAGCACCTTGGCGAGGCCGCCGACGTTCTTGGGGCGAGGACGGTGCGGGTTGTACGCGGCGATCGCATCGGCTGCCTCGTCGAGATCTGCGAAGCCATCGGGGTTGCCCGACATGAACTGAACGATGCGCTGCGCACCGGCCACGTCGAAGTGGGGCGTGATGTCGACGAGCACCAGCGCCGAGTAGAGCTGGTGATCGGCGAGACGCTGGGCGGCCAAGCTGGCCATGCCACCCATCGACGCTCCGACCACTGCGGGCGCACGGTCGAAGCGACGAAGCACCTCGTGGACGTCACCGGCGATGTCGTCCATGTCGTAGCGGTGATCCGGGGACCACTCGCTGTCGCCGTGACCGCGGGCATCGAGGGTGAGCACGAAGTAGCCGAGATCGGCCAGTGCCCCCGCCGATCCCTTCCAGGCGTGACGGTTCTGCCCTGCGCCATGAAGCATGAGGATGGCGGGATGAGACGGGTCGCCCCACTCGTCTGCAACCAGGGTCAGACCAGCGGGCACCTGCACGGACACGGTAGGCACGGGCTCCGATCGTAGGTGAAGGGCGGCCCCACGCCGCTAGCCTGCTCCCAGCCAGGACGACCCCAGGGGACACCGATGCCAGATTTTCTCGAGATCAACCGAAACGTGATCGACGAATTCCGCACCAACGACGGCGTGTGCGGCGGGATGTTCGAGGGCATGCCGATGATGCTGTTGACCATGACCGGCGCCAAGTCGGGTCGCGAGCTCACCTCGCCGCTCGTCTACTCGACCGACGGCGGCGACATGGTGATCATCGCCTCGATGGGTGGAGCGCCCAAGCACCCGAACTGGTACCACAACCTCGCCGCCAACCCGGACGTGACCGTCGAGGTCGGGAGCGAGTCCTACGCCGCGACCGCGGTGCAGACCGAAGGTGACGAGCGCGATCGCCTCTTCACCGCCCAGGCCGAGCAGATGCCGCAGTTCGCGGAGTACGCCAAGAACGCAGCCCCCCGGGTCATCCCGGTCTTCCGCCTGGTCCGCAAGTAGCGCCTACCAGGGGTGCGGGGTGCCATCGTGGCGGTAGAAGCCGCCCGACTGCTCCATCCCCATCCCCGCCACAGTCTCAACGATCGCGGAGGCTGATTCCTCCGGCGAGATGTCGGCGCGCTCACCGCCCATGTCGGTCCGCACCCAGCCGGGATGAAACGCCATCACGGCGATCTCGCGTTCTTCGAGCTGCGCAGCGAGCTGCACCGAGATCATGTTCATCACGGCCTTGGACACGTTGTATGGCGTGTCGCGCAGCATCTTGCCGACCACCATCGATCCGAGCTGGCTCGAGAGCCGTCGAGCGTTGCTGCGACCGCCTCGCCGAACGAGTCCACCGATGCTTCGTCGCCGACGTCTACCCGATGGACCGCAGCGGGCCCGAGCGCCAAGAGCTCGGACGCGCCCTCGGGGTTCCGGCAGCCGGCGATGACCGCATCCCCCTGTTCGATGTGTGTGCGAGCCAACCGCAGGCCGATGCCTCGGCTTACCCCGGTGATGACGACAGTGCTCATGGTGGGAGTCTCGCGCGCCGCGTCGGGTCGGGTCGGGGGGTTGAATGGGTGGCCTACACTCGGTGTGGGGCCCGGCGCCACAACGCGGAGCCGCCGCCATCTGCCGGTTGAAGTCCCACCTGGCACTTCAACTCGGGCTCATGCAACCGAAAGGAACTGATGGCAGAAGTTCACCTCCACGACTCCGTCGCGGCCGAGGATCTCGCATCCATGGCCGGCCGGCTCGACGACGTCTTCGGGCGCATGTCCGGCTCCAACCTGCTCATCACCGGCGGCGCCGGATTTCTGGGCTATTACCTGGTCCAGGCGCCCCTTGCGTGGAACTCCGCCCACCCCGACGCCGCACCCATCGGCGTCACGGTGCACGACAACTTCATGCGTGGCGTCCCTGGCTGGCTGTGGGCGCTGGAGGGAACCGACGACTCGCTTCGCATCGTCACGCGAGACGTCCTCGACCCCATCCCCGCAGACGAGCCCCGCTTCGATTGGATCATCCACGCGGCGTCGATCGCTTCGCCCATCTTCTACCGGCAGAACCCGATCGAGACGATGGACGCCAACGTCGATGGTCTACGAGTTCTCCTCGACCACATGCGGGAGCGTTCTACGGGTCCGGACCCGGTGAAGGGCTTCCTCTTCTTCTCCACCAGTGAGATCTATGGCGACCCCGACCCAGAGTTCATCCCGACCGATGAGACCTATCGCGGCAACGTGAGCTGCACGGGGCCGCGAGCCTGTTATGACGAGTCGAAGCGATACGGCGAGACGCTCTGCGTCAACTTCGCACGCCAGCACGGCCTTCCGATCGGGATCGCTCGCCCCTTCAACAACTACGGGCCCGGCCTGCGTATCGACGACGGCCGTGTGCTTCCCGACTTCGTCCGCGACGTTCTCAATGGCCGGGATGTCGTGATGCTGTCCGACGGCAAGGCCACCCGCACGTTCTGCTACGTGTCCGACTCGGTCAAGGGCTACTTCCTCATCCTCGGCCACGCCGCGAACAACCCCGGCGAGTCGTTCAACATCGGTACCCAGACGCCCGAGATCTCGATGCGGGAGCTCGCTGACCGCGTCGTCGCCGTGGGGAAGGATCTGCTCGGCTACACGGGTTCGGTGGTCCAGAAGACGAGCGACGACCCGGAGTACCTCACCGACAACCCGAACCGGCGGTGCCCGATCATCACCAAGGCCCAGAGGCTGCTCGGGTATGAGCCGATCGTGGACATCGACGAAGGGCTGCGGCGCGCCATGCGCTGGTATGTCGACCAGGAGGAGCGCTGATGCGGCTGTCGGTCATCGGGACGGGCTACGTCGGTCTCGTCAGCGGCGTCTGCCTGGCCGAGCTCGGCCACGACGTCGTGTGTGTCGACATCGACGCAGACAAGGTCGAGCGCATCAACGGTGGCGAGTGCCCGATCCACGAGGACGGACTCGCCGAGCTGATGACGGGAGTACTCGGCACCCGCTTTCGTGCCACGACGGATCTCGCGACAGCGGTGACGTCGACAGACATGACCCTCGTCGCGGTCGGGACACCCTTCGGCGAAGAGCGGATCGACCTCGGCCAGATCGAGGCCGCCGCCCGCTCCGTCGGTGAAGCCATGGCCGCCAAGGACGGCTACCACGTCGTAGCGGTCAAGAGCACCGTGATGCCCGGGACCACCGAGGACGCCGTTCTCCCCATCCTCGAGGAGTCGTCCGGCAAGGTCGCGGGCTCCGACTTCGGCGTGGGGATGAATCCCGAGTTCCTCCGCGAAGGTGTCGCGGTGGCCGACTTCATGAACCCGGACCGGATCGTGATCGGCGGCATCGACGACGCCACGTTGGAGGTGATGGCCGACCTGTACACCGTCTTCTCCGAAACAGAGGTCGTGCGCACGACGCCTCGTACAGCGGAGATGATCAAGAACACCACCAACTCGCTTCTCGCGGCCTTGATCTCGTTCTCCAACGAGATCGGCAACGTGAGCGCGGCGCTCGGGGTCGACGTCGCCGAGGTCCTGCGCGGCGTGCACCTCGACCACCGCCTGTCGCCGATCGTGGACGGACAGCGCGTGCGTCCGTCCGTGTTGACCTACCTCGAAGCCGGCTGCGGGTTCGGGGGCAGCTGTCTCCCCAAGGACGTGAAGGCTCTCGCCGCTCACGCTCGGGCCGTCGGCGTCGATGCCCCGATCCTCGACGGCACCCTGGCTGTCAACGCCGCCCAGCCGCTTCGGTTCGTGACCCCAGTGATGGAGGCGCTCGAGGCCGGCGCCCGCGTCGCGGTTCTCGGTGCAGCCTTCAAACCCGGCACCGACGACGTGCGTGAGTCGCCGACGCTGTCGATCGTTCCTGCGCTGGTCGACGCGGGATTGGATGTCGTGCTCCACGATCCCGTCGCGCTCGACAATGCTCGGGCGCTCCTCGGCGAGGGGCTGCAGTACGAACCGGATCTGGTCGAAGCTCTCAGCGGCGTCGATGCCGTGGTCGTCGTGACCCGCTGGGCTGCCTACACCGAGATTCCGAAGCTTCTCGCCGATCACGACCCGCAGCCGCTCGTCGCCGACGGGCGCCGCATGTTCTCGCCCGATGACGTGGAGAGGTATCTCGGAGTCGGGTTCCCCGCCGACGGTCGGTGAGACTCGAGCCGATCGCCGGTTGTGGTGGGGAATCCCGCGGTGCGGCTACGCCCTGTCCCGAGGCTGGACCGAGGAGCAGTTCGACGAGGCCGACGAGGGTCTGCAGGGAACGGGCGGTCGCCGAAGCCCTGGGTGCCGACGCGAACGAACTGTTCGCTCTGCTGGCCCCCATCGTGGGCGACATCGTCTCGCAGCGGGGTTACCCGCGTGCGGCGTTCATGACCGAGGCTGATCTGGATCGGTGACGCTGGCCGAGGTGGCTGAGTAACGTCGGTTCATGACCGCCACCTCCACCGCCACCAAGGACGCTGTTCGCGCCGAGCACTCACCCTCGGCAGAGGCGCTCGTCGACCTGTCGCATCGCGTGTGGGACACGCCCGAGCTGGCGTTCGAGGAAGAACAGACGTCGGTGATGGTCGCCGACATGCTGGACGCGTCTGGCTTCACCGTCGAGACGGGCGTGTCGGACCTTCCCACTGCGTTCTCTGCGACGTACGGGTCGGGGCCGCTGACCGTCGCGATCTGCTCGGAGCTCGATGCACTTCCCGGCATCGGACACGCCTGCGGGCACAACATCATCGCCGCAGCGGGGGTCGGCGCAGGGATCGCGCTGACGCGTGTCGCCGACGACCTGGGCATCACCATCCGGGTGCTCGGGACGCCTGCCGAGGAGATCGGCGGCGGCAAGATCCTGATGGTCGAACGTGGCGCCTTCGACGGCGTGCACATGGCGATGATGGCCCACCCCTCACCGCAGGAAGGCGACCGCTTTCCGACGCTGGCCATCAACCAGTGCGATTTCCATTATCACGGCCGGACCGCCCACGCGTCGGTCACACCCCACCTCGGGGTGAACGCGGCCGACGCCATCACCGTGGCGCAGGTGTCGGTGGGGCTGCTGCGACAGCACCTCGATCCGGGCGACCAGATCCACGGCATCGTCACCAAAGGTGGGGAGGCGGCCAACATCGTGCCGGGGGAAACGACGGCCCGGTTCTTCTGGCGCGCACCCGACTTGGCGGCGTTGGGTCGGCTGGAGCCGCGAGTGCGAGCGTGTTTCGAAGCGGGTGCACTGGCGACCGGCGCCGGCTTGGATGTCGAGCCGCTGGGCCCGCCGTACTCCGAGTTCCGTCACGACGACGACCTGATCACCAAGTACCGCTCCAATGCTGAGGGTTTGGGTCGGGAGTTCGGCCCCGTGCCGCGGTCGGGAGCGGGCAGCACCGACATGGCCAACATCTCGCTGCTCATGCCGACGATTCACCCGATGCTCGGCATCGACGCCGGGACGGCCGTCAACCACCAGCCCGAGTTCACGGACAAGTGCATCACCGGCTCGGCTGACCAGGCCGTGGTGGAGGGATCCCTGGCTATGGCGCTCACCGCCGTGGACGCGGCCCTCGACGAGCACACCCGTTCCCGCCTCCTCGACGCCGACACCACCTACAGCAACCGGACCGACTACCCCTGGCGCTTCTAGCCAGCAGTCCCGAGGTCGAGTGGTTTCCGGACACGGGTGTCCGTTTGTGACTCGAGTTGGGAGGTGGAGTGGTTCCCGGACACGGGTGTCCGTCTGTGACTCCACCTCGGCGGCGTGCGCGCGGGCGGTTCGCTGAGAGCCGACTGCCATGGGCGTGGGTGGGTACGGCCCTCACCAAGACAGCAGCGGTCCGAACGGACGGGACCATGAGAGCCGACTGCCATGGGCGTGGGTGGGTACGGCCCTCACCAAGACAGCATGAGCCCGAACGGGACGCGCCTAATGATTGTGCCGGGGGAGGCCGCGGCGGCGGGCGATGTCCTGGTACTTCACCGCGGGCTCGAGCACCATCCCGGAGTCGAACTGGGTCACCATCGAGCGCTGGATCTCCTGCCAGGGGGTCTGGCTCTCGGGGAAGGCGTACCCGCCGGCTGCTTCGAACAGGTCGCGCCGCTCGCCGAGCTCGTCCTCGTCGATCAGGATGTCGGCGGTTCCTCGCCCGAGGTCGATCCGGATGCGGTCGCCGGTTTCGAGCAGCGCGAGCCCACCGCCGGCTGCGGCCTCCGGCGCAGCGTTCAGAATCGACGGCGAGCCCGACGTGCCCGACTGCCGCCCGTCGCCGATGCACGGAAGCGAGTGGATCCCACGCACGAGCAAGGCAGCGGGCGGCTGCATGTTGACCACCTCGGCGCCGCCCGGGTACCCGATCGGTCCCGTGCCCCGGATGACGAGCATGCAGTTCTCGTCGATCTCCAGCGTTGGGTCGTCGATGCGCTCGTGGTAGTCCTCGGGCCCTTCGAACACGATCGCTCTGCCCTCGAAGGCCTCGGGGTCGTCGGGGTTCGAGAGGTAGCGCTGGCGGAACTCGTCCGAGATCACCGACGTCTTCATGATGGCGCTGTCGAAGAGGTTGCCCTTGAGGTGCACGAAGCCTGCGTCGGCGAGCAGCGGTTCGTCGACCGAGCGGATGACGTCGGGGTCGAGGATCTCGGTCCCGCCGCAGTTGTCGCCGATCGACTTTCCGTTGGCGGTGAGCGCGGAGGGGTGCGGCAGAAGGTCGTGCCGCATCAGCTCGCCCACCACTGCGGGAACACCGCCTGCATGGTGATAGTCCTCGCCGAGGTAGTCGCCGGCCGGCATCAGGTTCACCAGCAGCGGCACGTGAAGACCGAGTCGCTGCCAGTCGTCGTTGTCGAGGGGAACGTCGAGGTGGCGTGCGATGGCGTTGAGGTGGATCGGCGCGTTGGTCGAACCGCCGATGGCCGAGTTGACGACGATGGCGTTCTCGAAGGCCTCACGCGTCATGAGATCCGAGGGCCGCAGGTCCTCGTCGACCATCTCGACGATGCGCACTCCCGTTCGGTACGCCACCTGGGCTCGTTCGCGGTAGGGCGCGGGAATGGACGCCGACCCCGGGAGCTGCATTCCCAACGCCTCGGCGAGGCTGTTCATCGTCGTCGCGGTGCCCATCGTCGAGCAGTACCCCGTGGATGTGGCCGACGACGCGACCAGGTCGGCGAATCCGGCGTCGTCGATCTCCCCGGCTGCGTGCAGCTCGCGGGCCTTCCACACGATCGTCCCCGAACCCGTCCGCTCGCCGCGGTGCCAGCCGTTGAGCATCGGTCCGACGGACAGGGCGATGGCGGGAATGTTCACGGTCGCTGCGGCCATGAGGCACGCAGGCGTGGTCTTGTCGCAGCCGATCGTGAGCACCACCCCGTCGATCGGGTATCCCTGCAGCAGCTCGACCAGTCCGAGGTACGCGAGGTTGCGGTCGAGGGCCGCCGTGGGTCGCTTCCCGGTCTCCTGGATGGGATGAACGGGAAACTCGAAGCAGATCCCACCGGCCTCTCGAATCCCCTCCCGCACCCGCTTGGCCAGCTCGATATGGTGGCGATTGCACGGGGACAGGTCCGATCCGGTCTGCGCGATCCCGATGATCGGCTTGCCGGACTGCAGCTCCTCCCTCGTGAGCCCGTAGTTGACGTATCGCTCGAGGTAGAGCGCCGTCATCAGCGGGTCGTGCGGGTCATCGAACCAGGCTCGGCTGCGAAGCGTCATGCCTGGGTTGTAGCACCACTAGCTTGCGTCCATGACCTCGCATCCCCCCGGCACCTTCGGCCCGGGCGCTCCGCCCATCGCCCCAGCGGACCGCGATGGCGCGAGAGACGTGCTCCTCGACAAGGTCGAATCGGTGCGCAGCGTGCTCGAGGAGACGGCAGCCGAGACCGAGAACAGCCGCACTCTCGCGCCCCGCGCAGTCGAAGCGTTCCGGGAGAGCGGGCTCTTCGGTTTCAAGGTCCCCAGAGAGGTCGGCGGGGCCGAGGCAGATCCCGTCGTGCAGATGGACCTCATCGAAGCGGTGACCCTCATCGACCCAGCAGCGGCCTGGTCGATGCTCATCTGTAGTGCAGTCACCGGCGCCGCGACCGCCCGCGTCGGAGACGAAGCGCTCGCCGAGATGTACGAGGGCGGGCGCTTCCCCTGCATGGCCGGCACCCTGCGCCCCGACGGCAGAGCCACCAAGGTCGACGGTGGCTACCGGATCAGCGGCAGCTGGGCCTGGGGGAGCGGCATCCACCATGCCGACTGGGTCAGCGTGCTCACCTTCACCGAGGGTCCGAGCCCGGTCATCAGCGCGGTGGTCCCGATCGCAGACATCGAGGTGCACGACAACTGGCACGTGATGGGCATGAAGGGCACGGGCAGCAGCGACTACACGCTCGACCACGTCTTGGTCCCCGACCATCGGATCGTGGGTTTCGGCGAGCCGCAGCAGCGAGGCGGGCTGATCTACCGCCTGGGTGCGCCCGGGTACGTGGTCAACGAGCACATGATCTTTGCGCTGGCTCTGGCCAAGCGGGCTCTCCACCAGCTGCGCGAGTACGCAGTGGCGAAGAAGCGCGGCTACCTGTCTGGCACGACCATCGCCGACCGGCCCTCGGTGCAGCGCCTCGTTTCCGAGGGGGAGCTTCGGCTCCAGGCATTCCGCCTCCTCTGCGACGACGTGCTCGATCGAATGGTCGCCTCCGCTGCGGACGGACCACCCGACGCCGGGATCGTGGCGGAGAGTCGGGCGATCAGCACGTTGTGCACCGACGAGGCGCTCAGCATCACGTCCGGCGCGTTCCGCCACGCAGGGGGGCAGGCGGTCTACCTCGACTCGGTGTTCGAACGGTGCTTGCGCGACCTCTACACCGTGCAGTCGCACTTCGTGGTGCACGACAGCTCGTACGAACAGCACGGCCAGATGTTGATGGGCCTGCTCGACCAGTCGAACATGGCCTGACCGATGGCCTCGTGGGCGGAGTTCGAGGCTGCCGACGGCACGCTCGCCGGGTTGGTGAAGACGTCGTTCGATGCCGGCCGGCACAAGACGATGGCCACGATTCGTGCCGACGGCGGCCCCCGCATCAGCGGCACCGAGACCCAGTTGATCGCTGGCGACCTGTGGTTGGGTTCGATGCCCGGAGCTCGCAAGGTGGTGGATCTCCTGCGTGATCCTCGGATCGCGATCCACAGTGCATCGCCAGACCCCGACCCCGAGGACCACACCGACTGGGTCGGCGACGCGAAGATCTCCGGCCGCGCCGTCCACATCGGCGAGGGGCCCGACCGGCAGCGGTATCTCGAGGGGCTGAGGGACATCTACCCCGAGCTGGCGGGAGAGGAGGACGACGACCCGGCTGAGGCGTTCGACCTCTTCAGGATCGACATCACCGAGGTTGTCGCGATCCGAATCGGTGAGCCGGCCGATCATCTCGTGCTCACCATCTGGAGCGAGGACCGCGGGTCGCGCACGGTCACACGGTGACGCCCCGGCGCACCGGGAGCACACGTCCTACGCTGCCGCGATGGCCGTGCACTACGAACGAACCGGACGGGTCGGCGTCCTCGCCATCGATGCAGCACCCGCGAACGCGCTGAGCCAAGAACTCGTCGCGAATCTCGACTCCTCGATCGACAGGGCCATCGACGAGGGTGTGCTCGTCGTGGTCATCACCTCGGCCGTCGACGGCTTCTTCGTTGCGGGCGCAGACATCCGCTTGATGGAGTCGGGTGACGTCGAGGTCTTCGCCGACTACTTGGCGACCGTCCGGGGCGTCATCGAACGGTTGCCAACAGCGCCGTTCCTTTCCATTGCCGCCATCGATGGACATGCCCTCGGAGGCGGTCTCGAGCTCGCGATGGCGTGCACGCTGCGGGTCGCCGGCCCGCGGGCGCGGCTCGGGGTCCCGGAGGTGAAGCTCGGGCTGCTCCCCGGCGCAGGGGGAACGCAGCGGTTGCCCCGCCTCGTCGGGCGCGCTGCGGCGCTCGACCTCACCATGACCGGCCGATCGGCCGAGCCCGAGGAGGCCCTCTCCCTGGGACTCGTCGACCGGGTCGTCGACGACGCGGTCGGCGAATCCGAGGAGTGGGCGCACGAGCTGGCCCAGGGTCCTGTCGAGGCATACCGCGAGATCGCGCGGTGTATCGATGCTGCGATGCCGGGCTTCGACGACGGCATGGCGCTGGAGCTCGACGCGGTGAGTCGCTTGTTCGGCACCCCGGACGGGCGCGAGGGTCTGAGCGCATTCATGGAGAAGAGGCGCCCGGTGTTCGGCCGCGGCGCAGGGGAGGACCGATGATCGAGGATCTGCCGCCCAAGCCGCATCGCGGCTGGGTGTTCGACGAGCTGCCGATCGGAAAGCGCTGGAGCACCAGCCGGCGCACCGTCACCGAGGCCGACCTCATGATCTACGCCACACAGTTCGGCTTCACCGAGGGGCTCTTCCTCGATCACGAAGCAGCCCAGCGAGCCGGCTACGCGGGGCGACTGGTTCCCGGGTCGCTCGTGATGTCGTTGGCCGAGGGTCTCGTCATCAGCGGCGGTTCGATCTGGGGAACCGGGGTCGCCTACCTGGGCGCCGATGTTCAGGTGAAGGGACCGACATTCGTCGGCGACACGCTTCAGGTGATCGTGGAGGTCGCCGAGGCACGCCTCACCTCACGAGGCGACCGCGGCGTCGTGACGACGCGCAACGACGTCTACAACCAGCACGGCGACATCGTGATGGTCTACACGCCCTCGCGGATGATCATCACCCAGCACGCCGACGACATCGAGTGATGCCGACGTGATGCATCAGGTTCGCTCAGACGACGACCAGCTCTTCGCAGACACACTGCGCCGGTATGCGCTCGAACGGCTCATGCCCGACTACCAGCGGTGGCGGAGCGAGCCCTACCCGGTTGATCGGATCCCCGAGCTGGCCGAGCTCGGGGTGCTGGGCCTGCGGGTGCCCGAGGAGTACGGCGGGTCGGAGGGCACCCTGCCCCAGCTCGGGTTGGCGGTGGAGGAGCTCAGCCGCGGCGACTTCAACGTCAACTATTTCCCCCAGCTGGCATCGCTCGCCGCCGAGCTGATCAAACACGGCGACGACGACCTCAAGGCGGAGTTTCTGCCCCCTCTGGCGGCCGGCGAGTCGACCATCGGCTTCGCCCTCACCGAGCCCGGCGTCGGGTCCGATGCGGCCAATCTCTCCGCTCGAGCGGTCAGAGACGGGTCCGACTGGGTCATCACGGGGGAGAAGGCATCGATCACGTTCGCCGGATACGCCGATGCGGTCACCGTGTTCGCTCGAACTGGTGGCCCGGGCGCCCGCGGGATCACGTGTTTCCTGGTGTCGCTCGACCTGCCTGGCGTGGAGCGGCAGGTATACCACTCGGCCGGTTCG
>Ga0209992_10003403_pt1 | contig 13396 bp, 13 predicted proteins | sample 2SBtaG_2_FD_182564 | JGI IMG/M metagenome (GOLD analysis project Ga0209992, IMG submission 182564) | Deep subsurface microbial communities from Kolumbo volcano to uncover new lineages of life (NeLLi) - 2SBTROV12_ACTIVE470 metaG (SPAdes)... | ecosystem: Environmental > Aquatic > Marine >... | reverse complement strand
CTGTTTTAACCAAGGTTAAAAAACCTTTATTTCTTTCGTTACGTTTTGCGGTTTGTCGAATACGCTTTAATGCGGATTTATGATTTGCCAAAAAACTGCTCCTTCTTAATAATGAGCGTTAAAAAACCCCCCCCAATATGGAGAATTTTTGTAGAGAATTGATTTTTATACTTTATTCTCGGCTTCTTGTCAAGAAGAAGGCGGCGAAAGAATGTTTAGATTCTCCAGCAAGAAATTATAAGGTTGTCATAGTTAACTCGTTCCTTATGTCCTGCTCATTGCATTGATTTTGATTAGAAGAATCTTTACCATCCAAATAGTCTAAATTCTCTATAATTACTAAAAAACCTTAATATCATCTAAATTAGATTAGATTTAGTAATAGATAGGTTTTATAAAGAATTATCCACCCTTATCATAGAAAGTTTGTATTATTCAGCCAAAACATCAATTTGAGGCCATGCAGGTGATGAAAAATTGTTCACGGGCACAGAGCTGAACCCGTATGGATTGAAATATGAAAATTTTGACAATCTCTTTTTTGATCTTATTTTTTTATCCCGGCTCTTTAGCTGCAGATTTGTGCAAAACACCCTGCGGAATCGCACCGGAATTAAAATATAACGATCCCTATACTCTTTTATCCCCAAAGAACTTATTAAGGGACTATCCCAGCAAAGATAGTTTTGGAAATGTTCAAGCTGTCATAGAGGTTCCTGCGGGAAGAACAGAAAAATGGGAGGTGGATAAAGAAGACGGAAATCTAAAATGGAATTTTAAAAAAGGAAAACCCAGAGTTTTAAAATACATCGGCTATCCAGGAAACTATGGAATGGTTCCAAGAACTTTATTACAGAAGGAGTTGGGTGGAGATGGCGACCCTCTAGACATCATTCTTCTGGGCCCCCCTCTCAATCGCGGCGCTGTTGTATCTGCAAAGCTGATGGGGGTGTTGAAACTTTTAGATAACAGAGAGCAGGACGATAAACTGATCGCTGTTCAATTCAATTCTCCATTGAAAAAAATAAATTCCCTTAAAGAGTTGGACGAGCAATTCCCTGGAATCAAAGAAATTTTAGAACAATGGTTCATAAACTATAAGGGTAATGGAAAAATGAAATCTAATGGATTTGGAAACCTAGAAGAAGCAGAAAAAATTCTTAAAGAAGCCTCCGAACAATTTGATAAAGCAGAATCTAAGAAATGATATGATCGCGTGCTATGACTGCTGAAATACAATCCGCTTACCTGGCACCGGAAGGGTTGAACGAACTTTTATTAAAAGAAATCGAAGGGGTGATTGCTGTCCAAGACCGGCTCATTCTTTCAAGCCAGCCATTTGTCAATGCATATTGGGCTCAAAACATCTGGAAAAATCCGAAAATAATCCCTATTAATTCAATAAATGATGCCGCGAAGAAACTTGAATCCAATCAACGCAACTGGTGTCTTTATTCCTTCAAACTGCACCGGCGCGCGAAACTCATTGAAGAGAAGTTAAACTCCAGAAAACCAAAAATCCTCACTTTTCCCGCATCACTTTCTGGAGATCCTTTAGGATCCTGGTGCCTACTCGATGAAAATACCATACTCGCTTCTACAGATTGTACGAGTCCCTTCCCCAACGGCAAACCTTCTTTCATCGAAGACAAGAGTGGCCCTCCTAACCGTGCCTACCTGAAATTATATGAAGCTCTGACTCTGGCCAAGAAAACTCCCAAAACAAGAGAATTCTGTATCGATATTGGTGGCAGCCCCGGTGGCTGGGCATGGGTAATACAGAAATGTGGAGCGGAAGTTCTCAGCATTGATCGTTCACCCCTAGATGAGAAAATCTCTAAATTAAAAGGCGTATCCTTTAAAAAACGCGATGCGTTCTCTTTACTTCCAGAAGAATTTGAGAAGGAGGGGAGGTCTGTCGACTGGTTCTTTTCGGATGTGATCTGCTACCCAGAAAAACTTTATGACTGGTTATTGGTGTGGATCAATTCGGGGATCTGCAAAAACTTCATTTGCACCATCAAGTTAAAAAGCGAATCTAGACAAGATATCATAAAAAAATTTTCCGCCATTCCAAACAGCAAAGTCGTTCATCTTTTTCACAATAAGAACGAACTTACCTACTTTAATCTAGACCACACTCAGGAAAAATAGAACAACAACTCGTTTAGTCAAGGAACCAATTACTCGCCAGATTTAGTTATTACTATCTCCTACAGCTAACAGTTTTATACCCTCTGCAGCTCTAAGAATATCACCTTGGTTTAGTTGCTCTGCAAGGATCATCGACTCGTTGAGACAAATCTCCAACTCTTTAAAGTTACCGAGAATGATATGCAATGCGGTTGAAGCGAACAAAGGTCGCAAAATTTTTAATGGCTTTTCTAATTCCCTGCCCAATCGTATGCGATTGCTCAAATTAACAATACCGCGATCAAATGCTCCATATAAAGATTCAAAACGCTTATCCTTCCCCGTATTTTGACTCAAAGCATCTTTAATATTTTTTATAGCCAGATCCCATTCACATTTCCGCCAGTAAGTAATACCCAAAACAGAAAAAATCGCTGCCTTTCCTGCTTTGTCGTCAAGTTCTTTAAAAAGTTGTAATGCATGCTCAAACTGGATCAAGGCTTTATTAAGTTGCCCCTTCTCCCAATAGATAGTTCCAAATGCGGTAAATAATACCGCCTTCAAATTCTTTTGTTCTTTTACATTAAGTTTATTCAGGCAGGCGATTGCGGAATCATATTTTCTTGCCTGCTGGCAACCATTTGCAAAAGCAACAGCTTTTGCAACCGTATCTACTAAATCGTCTTTTGAAAGAGCTGATTCAAAAATTTTTTCCAGTTGCTCTAAATTCATTTTATCCTTAATATTTTAAGAGACCTTTTGCCTGCTCAACCATCTAAATAACTAAGATACAAAATATAGAAAATCGAATTTGAATTTTTAACACTCTAAAGGATAGCTTGTCATGTTCAAAGAAATAAATCCTCAGTTGGTTCAGGAAATGGTTGAAGAAGGTACGGTAAATGTGGTCGACATTCGTGATTCCGGCTCCTATGCTTCGGGCCACATTCCTAATGCCGTTGCTCTCAACGACCAAAATGTTAAAGAGTATATCGAAAAAACTGATAAGGAAACACCCCTAGTAGTCTGTTGCTATCACGGCAATTCTAGCCGCGGTGCCGCAGAATATCTATCGGAACAAGGATTCAAAGAGGTTTACTCGATGACTGGTGGGTTCGATGCATGGCCCGATTAGTCAACTATCGCGGATAAGGAATAAATCTAACACCAAAGTACAAACCCAAGCTTCTAAATATATTACTTTGGTTTGTCTACTATCCATCTTCCGAAACAAAGCCCTTATTTTTATAGCGGCGCAGGGCTTCGGAACAATCGCAGGTTCTTTCTTCTTCTTTTAAAGTTTCAAATACGGTGCGTATCAGAGAGGGAAACTTTTGAATAGAGTTGTCTACCTGTTTTTTTTCCTCTATTGTTTGCATGCCTTCAAACAATTCCCCTTTTTCAAATTTTCTAGGTTTGACTCCTTCGGCGTAGTTGGTGAGATAACAAAACGGGCTATAACAAATCTCTTTTTCGCGCGCAAGAAATGCTTCTGGCGCCAAGGTCATGCCGACAAGATCGGCACCGAGGATACGTAACTTTCTTATTTCTGCTGGGGTTTCTAGTCGGGGACCTTCAGTACAGGCATACACCGCCTGATTGTGATGTTGCAAGTCAGCTTCGTGTAACACGTTGTGCAAAGCATGTGAGATTTGTGGGCAGAAAGGTCGACTTTGCCGGATGAATCCAATTCCCGTATTATCAAAAAATGTCGTTGGACGATTTTTAGTCTCATCAATTATATCGTGCGGCACTACAAAATCGCCAGGTTCGAAAGCCGTATTGATGATACCAGGGCCCGACCATGCAATAATCCTTTGTACACCACATTCTTTTAAGGCGTAGATATTAGCGCGATAATTTACAAAAGGAGCGGTGATGGAATAATCCATTTCACCGTGCCGGGAAAGAAAAAGAAACTCAAGTCCATCAATACTAAAATGATGAATCGGTGCACTTTCTCCATAAGGAGTGTCGAAGCCTTGGCATTTTTTTTCTTTGCCTAAGGATTCTTTATTAAGAAGATGATAAGCACCGCTACCACCGATCACTGCAATCCGCACAGAACCTTTTTTAAATTCGTCCATTCTTATCTAATCCAGATACGTTTCAATATCGCCAACATAATTTGCTGCTGACTCACGAATGCGACGTATCTCTTCTTCTGTCAATTCACGCTTTACTTTTGCAGGAGATCCAAGAACTAGACTTTTCGGAGGAATCTGTGTGTTTGGTGTAACCAAAGCACCGGCTCCAACAATCGACTGTTCGCCTATTACGGAACCGTCCATCACTGTAGCACCCATACCGATGAGACATTGGGAACCGATAGCACATGCATGTAAGGTAACATTATGACCTATTGTAACCTCATCGCCGATTTCCAATGGCAGGGTTTTGCGTGCCACATGCAAAACACAACCATCTTGGATATTAGTTCTTTTACCAACTCGAATAAAATTGACGTCCCCTCGAATTACAGCATTGAACCAAACGCTACTCTCTTCACCAATTTTCACATCACCAATGATTTGTGCGCTATCAACCACGAGCGCTGAGGCATCGATTTCTGGTTTTGTACCTTTAAAAGGATGGATCATTTTTACGCCTTTAAAAATTTAAGTTATCAGTAATTTCATCATGGTCTGCCAATTATTAATTAAAGTCCACGAAAATTATCATCGTTTATTATCACCCAGGTAACACTTTCGAACCCCCAAATAACTGGCCTTTGCCAATTGATACCTGTCAGGTCCTGGTGCTATTTCTGGCAAAATATATATTGTTGCCTGCAGGCGAGGGTTTTTCAGTAACGTTACCATATGTTTGAAAAAAGAGTCACCATAATACGCGATCGTTGGTCGTTTACCATCATGGTATTGAAGAGCCACGGGAACCACAGGCCGATTGGCTCGTACCACAGATTCAAAAACGGCAGACTTAAAGGGGGCAACATCTGCTCCGTTTGTTGCTTGCGCTTCGGGGAATAGTATCACCGAGCAATTGGAATTCAATCGTGTTTCAATTTTTTCAATAATAGACCGAACCTGCCGTTTTTGTGTTCTATAAGCAAAAATGGTTAACCCAAGCCATGCCAAAAGATTAAAAAAGGGCCAATTGGAAATTTCTGCCTTTGAAACAAAAAAGGCATTAAAACAAGCACCCAGGATAAAAATATCTGGTGAGCCCACATGATTTGCAACAATCAAAGACCCGGGTTTTGGCAGTTCATTTCCCACAACATTAAATTGAAAGTTCAAGACCCAACAAGTTGTTTTGGCCCACCAACAGGTAAAAAATAAAATCCATTTATTCCGTTGCAACTTCGAAACAAAAAATAAAATATGGACCACTAATCCTATTAAAAAGAAAAAGGCGAAGACACCTACATAAATGAGCAACCGTATTATCGCCAGAAGATAGCCCATAAATTTACCTAAAAAAATTCACGACCTTTTTTCTTGAGGACAAACATATCGCAGAAAATTAAACGCTTGAGATTAGAAAAAATAGATCTGATTCCATCCATTAATCGCAAGTTCTTTTGGGTAGGAACATTTATTACTCTAAAAATTTTCTCTGCTACTGCTGACCATGCTGCATGCGTTTTAAGCAGACTGTAATGAATTTTATCCAAACCCGCGAATGCTTCCAATCCTGTTATCAAATGCATCCTTTGATTTTTACTAACTTTGTCCTCTAAATAGTCATTTATTTGGAGGATGGACAAATCCATCTCTTCATAATTAACTTTGCTACTCGGATAAAGTAAAAATCTCAAAACTAAAAATATCTTTGGACTGATATCTTTCTTAAGATTGACATGAATGGATGTAACTAAAATATCAGCATCCCATTTAAGAATTTGGTCTATCATTATATCTAGGCTTGCAATAAGAGTATCGGCAGATACACCATACATAAGATCGTTGCCTATATCTGTAAACAGTACAACTGTGTGCAGGGCCTCTTTTGATTTTTTTTCCGCAGATTGTATTACCTGGCTGTCCTGAATAGGTGAGTATGTAATATTAAATATCCCACCTCTAGCGCAAAACCCTCGACCAGGACCTAGTGCATTTAAAAATTCTGTCTTATTTTTTTCAAGACATTCTGAAAGATGATGGGTAAGCATGGAATAACCTCGAGCGAGGTTGCTCGCACCCATTAGCAAGAATACGATTGGGGGATCAGGAAAAGGTTCTTCTGTCATCAAACGCGAACTATAGAAAACGGTCCGGAACACCCAAAATTATGGCATAGCTTTCCGGTTTTTGTCTCCAGTTTTTATAAAACTGATACGTTTTTAACATTTTGCTATTTTTTGATGCCCCTTGTTTTGCATTTGATTAGCACGGTTACAAAAACTTTTATATAAAATAGTAATAATCGAGGCGGCTTCGCCCTGATAGGTTAAATGGGAAACACCAAGAAGGTTATACCGTCAGCTCAACTATTTCAATACTGAGCCTATTCAATTTCGATTGGGCTGACGTAAACTTCACGTGGCTTTACCCCATCTGATGGACCTACTATTCCTTCTCGCTCCATGGTTTCTATAATGCGTGCTGCCCTATTATATCCTATCCTTAAGCGTCGCTGGATATAAGAAATAGATGCTTGCCTGTCTTTAGCAACAATGGCTAATGCCTCGTCATATTTTTCATCCATTTCCTGTTCTTCTGTTTCATCCTTTGCTTCAATTTCAGCGACCATAAAAATATCTTCTTCATAAACTGGTTGCGCTTGTTTCTTAATGAAACCAACTATCCGTTCAATCTCTTCATCGCTGACCATTACCCCATGGAGCCTAAGCAAATTGGATGATCCTGGTGGAAGAAATAGCATATCACCACGGCCTAACAGCTTGTCGGCACCCATTGCATCAAGAATGGTTCTGGAATCCACACGGGAAGTCACCTTGTAAGACATTCGCGTTGGGAAATTAGTTTTAATGATTCCAGTCAACACATCTACGGAAGGACGTTGTGTTGCAACAATCAAATGAATTCCTGCCGCACGAGCCATTTGCGCTAGGCGCGTTAGGCAATCTTCAACACCCTTTGATGCGACCATCATCAAGTCCGCTAGTTCGTCGATGAGCACAACCACATAAGGAAGTTTTGCTGGAGGCTCTGGAATCAAATTTTCTTCTTCCTTCTCCTTATTGTCTTGATCAACAGGCTTCACACCTTTGCTAGCCTTTTCACGTTTTTTTAATTCTGCTTCATATTCTTTTTGTAACCTTTCAGCAAGGTCATTAAAACCATTTATATTTCTAACTCCACGCTCGGCCATTAACTTATAACGTGATTCCATTTCGGTAACAGCCCACTTCAAAGCTGCGGCAGCTTTTTTAGGATTGGTAACCACCGGAGCAATAAGATGCGGGATGCCATCATAAATAGAAAGCTCCAACATCTTGGGGTCAATCATTATCATCTTCACTTCATCTGGAGTGGCATTGAGTAGGATGCTACATATCATTGAATTAAGACCAACACTTTTCCCGGATCCGGTAGAACCAGCTATTAGTAAATGTGGTGTTTTCGCAAGGTCTTGCACTGCAGGCTCCCCGATAATGTCTTTACCGATTGCCAGATTAAGTTTTGAATCAGATTCTTGAAAAGCATCCGATTCCATGACATCTTTAAAGTAAATGGTTTCACGACGAAGGTTTGGAATCTCAATGCCCACTACTGGTTTTCCAGGAACTGGAGCAAGAATGCGTAATCCGACACACCGCATTGCCAAAGCAAGATCATCAGCAAGCGAAACAATGCGACTTACTTTGATACCCGGTGCAGGTTCATATTCAAATAAAGTGATAACCGGACCCGGTAAAACCTGAAGGACCCGCCCATCGATACCAAAGTCCGATAACTTTTTTTCCAGAATTGCGCTACTTGCTAATATTTCATTACGCGCCTTTTCAGCATCCGGACCTACCTCAGGAGGGATATCATTTAACAAAGATAAAGGTGGAATCTCGTATTTATCAGATGAACCCATAAAAGCAAAATGATCTTGAACTATAAATTCCGACTTTTCTTCCTGTTTCTTTTTATTAGATCTGTCCTGGCGTTCAATAACCACAGGTTCAGGGCGTGTGCGAGTAACAATCACCGGATCCCTGGTAACTTTTTTGGTTTGCACGGATGTAGTACATGCTGCCTGGTTGTTTTCAAATACTGCTTTAATTCCCTGAAAAGCTCTTCCCATCTCCCGTAACATTTTAATTGTCAAATCTTTGATCCCATTTAGGCCCAACCATAAACCACCACCAATCATAGAAAAAAACTGCCCCAAGGTTTTTACAAGAACATTGACCTCAAGGCGAGTCATTATCATAAAAGAAATGAATAATAATGTGATTAGGGCCAAGACCGCTCCCGAGGGATTCAACCAGGTGATCAGAAAACCACTAAGCCCATCACCAATCAATCCTCCAACTGGCACCGCTTTTCCGAAAAACGGATCGACCTTAAACTGTATCGCTAGCAAAGAACAAAGGCCTATGAGAAAAAAAGCTCCGGAACCTATAATCAACAACCAGTTTTGCACCTGCTTACCACGAATTAATGCCCAGCCAAAAACTGCAGTGATAATGGGCAAGAAGAAGGAACCGCTGCCGAAAATTCTCACCAGCCCATCCGCAAGATACGCTCCCACCATGCCTCCGGAATTGGTCACGTTCATTCCCGTAACACTTTTATTGAAAGAGGGGTCGGTGGGTGAAAACGAATTTAGCGCCATAAAACCAAATACTGTAAAGGCCAGAGCAACCACACCAAAAAAATCTCGAATCAATACATGTACTGTTTTTTCTTCACTCATGGGTCACTATTCTCGGGTTAATTGGGGTTATCAATTTACGGGCGGTGTCCTGAAAAACATTATCGCATTTCCAGTTTTCATCATCCGTATCCAGGTGATCGAGATTGAAATGCAAACCTCGACTTTCGCTCCGCGACAAAGCGCCTTGAATAATCAACTGTGCGGTAATAGCAATGTTTCTAAGTTCTAAGGTATTCTTAGTAATTTTAAAGTTCCAGTAATATTCTTGAATTTCTTCCAAAAGAAGTTGAATGCGACGCTCCGCTCGTTTTAGACGTTTGTCGGAACGAACAATGCCAACATAGTTCCACATCAAACGGCGTATCTCGTCCCAATTATGCGAAACCACAACGGATTCGTCACTATCAACCGCGCTTCCTGGATCCCAAGCAGGAATTAATTCCAACTGATTTGGTGAGTTTTTTGAGTCTTTAAATAGGTTAACTGCTTTGTCGACGGCACGATGCGAAAGAACTAAACCTTCTAACAGAGAATTGGAGGCCAACCGATTGGCACCATGCAAACCAGAGAAACAAACTTCTCCACTAGCGAACAAGCGTTTGATGTTTGTTTGTCCATTTGTATCTACCACTAAGCCACCGCACATGTAGTGAGCTGCTGGCACAACAGGAACCAGTTCTCTAGACATATCAAAACCAAATTTAAGACAAGTTTGATAGATATTTGGAAACCGTTCACGGATACGGTAACCCTCCAGATGCGTTACATCAAGATAAACACAATCGTCACCACTTTTTTTCATTTCATGGTCAATCGCACGGGCAACCACATCGCGTGGCGCAAGACAACCCAATTTATGATATTTCTCCATGAACGTGTCGCCATTTTCTAAACGCAAAATTCCGCCTTCACCGCGCACTGTTTCAGAAATCAAAAACGATTTTGCTGTTGGATGAAAAAGACAAGTGGGATGGAACTGAAAAAACTCCATATTGGCAATTTTTGCACCCGCTCGATAGGCAACAGAAATACCATCTCCCGTAGCGGTGTCTGGATTCGACGTATAAAGATAAACTTTGCCAGCACCCCCTGAGGCGAGCAAAATTACATCTCCCACCATCGTCTCTACTTGGTTCGTTTTATGGTTCAACACATAGAGTCCAAGCGCTTCATCTTCTAAACTGCCCGGTTGTATTTTTTCATCGAGTCTGGCCCTGGTGATCAGATCGATGGCCATATGGTACTCGAATATTTCTATATTTTTTTCAGCATGGATTGCTTCTATGAGAGTTTTTTCAATTTCCCAGCCTGTAAGGTCATGGGCGTGAAGGATCCGGCGTTTGGAATGCCCTCCCTCTTTTCCTAAATCGAATTCAGTTCCACGCAAATCAAATTGCGCTCCCAGATCGATCAACTCACGAATTCTTGCAGGACCTTCACGACAGGCGATATGCACAAAATCTTCGTGGCAAAGTCCGCGTCCCGTTTCGATCGTGTCCTGAACATGCAATTCGAAAGAATCATCTTGCGCCATTACCGAAGCGATACCCCCTTGGGCGTATTTAGTAGCAGATTCTTCCAAGGCTTCTTTGGTAATAATCCCCACAGATCCGAATCTGCAAACCTTGAGAGCAAATGTCAATCCGGCAACACCAGAGCCAATTACAATGAAATCCTTTTCAATAGCCATAGCCCAATTATATAGAATTATCCCTTAATTTTCAACCCTCTAGCTAGCTGAGTTTATTTGAATTGCAAGTCAGAGCTAAGTTCGATGAGGCCTTTTTTGTAGCATTCACCAAAATCTAGGTATAGGTCGGGGTAGGTGCAGTAGGCAAGAATTTCCAAGGAATCGAGAATACGTGGGCCAGGTCGGTTGAAATAAGAATTACCGTCGACCAGATAGATCCTCGGTGATTTTTCCCAATCTGGGAGTTGTTTTTTCAGTAGCTCGAGTTCTTTTACAGTCTGCTCCAATTTATATCCACAGGGTTTGATCACCACCACATCGGGTTCAATATTTTCAAGGTCTTGCCGATTGACCACTGGTGCAGGTTGTCCGCTTTCAGCGATGCACACCTGACCTCCAGCAATAGTAATCATTTCAGGCAACCACATGCCACCGATATAAATGGGATCGATCCACTCTATGGTCAAAACTTTTGGGGCAGTTTCTTCCTTACGCCGTCTTTGTATTGCTTTGATTCTTAATTCCTTTTCTTCATGAAACTCTTGGCCTTTTTCATTGACTGACAGGTGATTTGCTACATTTTGCACGTCGTCCCAAATATCGCCCAGCATTTTGGGTTTTAGTGAAATTATTCGAGTATTTTTGTCAAGAACTTCCTGACAAGCCTGCTCGACCTGTTCAAAAGATACAGCGCAGACATCGCATAAATCTTGAGTAATTATAAAATCAGGTTTGAGAGAGGTTAAAAGTTCCAAATCAAGATCGTAAACGGAAACGGCGTTTTTCATTACTTCCATTACGGACTTATGGATATTAGAACTAGACAGTTCGGTGTTGATGTTGCTGGAGGTAAGATTGGGAAGCGAAACGACTGATTTAGGAAAATCACATTCATGTGAAACGCCAACCAGGTTTTTTTCTAATCCTAATCGCGAAATAATTTCTGTCGCCGAAGGTAACAGGGAAACTACTTTCATTGTTGTCCCCTTGCTGATTTAAGAAACATAAATAATAATGAGGACCCAAGGTGAAAAAATAATATCAATCTGGTGAAAATTCGAAAAAACAGGTCAAATGTTAATACCACCAACAGAAAACACTTAGTTTTTACAAAAAAATACTCCCTGTTCCAATAAAAGGGGAACAGGGAGTTTGTGCACATTAACTATTGCTCCGTAATTGTTCCTGAAGAATTAATTGCATAGGCAACTCCTGGAACATTGGCATTTAACGCTGTGGCAGCAAAAGTAGATTTTGTATTGCTATCGTCAGATACAGTAATTGTTATACCATTTGAATTTTCGAAGCCATAAGTGGTATTGGTAACATCTTTCTCGGTACAAGCTGAATCTGATCCGTTATCCGCCCAATATGCTTTGCAGGATAGGTAAAAATTATTTAGGTTTGTCTTTGTATCAGAATTATAACCACGTAGTTTATAAGCACTGAACTGTGGAATCGCGATGGCAGCTAAAATGCCGATAATGGCGATAATAATCAACAATTCGATCAGGGTAAAACCTTTTTCCCCTTCTACGTTCCTATATCTGGATAACATTTGCATCTCCCATTAATAGTTAACAAAAGCCTGTTGGATAAATCGATTTTTGACCCTCTCCCAATAAAGCAATACCTGTTCCTTTTTTCTTTTTCTCAAAAATATATTCTAACTCATAATAAAAATAATATGTTATAGAATTACCTCATTTGTAAAGTTTGCTTTAGGAGCACCCACTTTGAAAGTGACAAAATTGGTCAACCTGAATTTACAATTTTTTAAAAATTCAGGTTTTTCTAAATTCCAAAGAGAAGATCAACTATTGTCACTTGCTTACATCATGATGTTATGAAACGATTCATGTCATGACAAATAATCTTAAAAAAATAGGAATCATTGGTGGCACCTTTAATCCGGTGCATAACGGTCATTTACACCTTGCCGAACAGGCACAAAAGTTTTTTGATTTAGACAGAGTTATATTTATACCTACATTCCGTTCACCTCATAAATTAGCTATTAAACCCGAGTCCTGCAAACATCGGTTGTCAATGCTCTCTCTAGCACTAAAAAATCGTCCCGGCTTTTCTATGGATAAAATTGAAATAAAAAAGAATGCGGTTTCCTACACCATTCAAACTCTGAAAGATTTGAATTCTGAACATCCAGATTGGAGTGTATTTCTTATAGTAGGGGCAGACGTGTTCCAAGCCATCGATACTTGGAAAAATTCCACACAACTTTTGGATTTTTGTAACATTCTGGTTGCCACACGACCTGGGGTTGATTTTCCAATCTCAGAATCTATCAAAAATAAACTTTCGCTAAGCGAACCGGAAACAAATATTCATCCTTCAAAATTTAGAACAGAGTTAATGGTTTTTGAAAATTTAAAAAAGGGTGCAAAGGTAATCTTGTTCCCAATACCTCCCCTTGATATTTCGTCAAAAGATATTCGCCAACGCATTATCCAGAAAGAAGAAATTAAAAATTTGTTGCCCCTCTCCGTTGATCATTATATTATGAAGCATCAATTATATCTGAATGATTCGCCTCCAAAAGTGGCTTGAATGAGAGAAAACTTTAATGCTATGCAGCAATTGGTAGTGGAAGCTGCATCTGAAAAAAAGGCTTTTGATAGCCTCATTTTGGATCTTCGAAATAGGTCGGACCTTACAGATTCTTTTATAATCTGTAGTGCAAATTCAAAAGTTCACGTTCAATCTATCGTTGATGCGATCCTAGAAAAATGCCATCTAGCTAAAATTAAACCGTTA
>Ga0209992_10003401_pt1 | contig 13404 bp, 11 predicted proteins | sample 2SBtaG_2_FD_182564 | JGI IMG/M metagenome (GOLD analysis project Ga0209992, IMG submission 182564) | Deep subsurface microbial communities from Kolumbo volcano to uncover new lineages of life (NeLLi) - 2SBTROV12_ACTIVE470 metaG (SPAdes)... | ecosystem: Environmental > Aquatic > Marine >... | reverse complement strand
CCGCTCGATGCCTTGCACGAACGCGATCTGGGTGTCCGCGTTCCCGTAGTGGGTGAGGTGCCTCAGCGCCCGGTCGACGGACTCGCCGCTGCCCAGCCCGAACCCCATCGCGGCCATCTCCGAGGCCTTCTGGGTTCCCCGCTCCGGATCGAGGAGCGGGAACGTCAGCTCGAACCAGGCCTGCTGCTGGACGGCCCCCGATTCGAGGACGTGCATGACCAGGCGCGCGGTCCGCTCGGCCTCCTTGGGGCCCCCGAGCTCGAGGACCCGCACGACCCCGGCCACGTGGTGCGCGGGCGGCGGACGCTCGTCGTCCTGGGTGAACTTGGTGCTCGACTTGACCGGGCTCGTGGGGAAGAAGAGGAAGCCGGGGTTGAAGCCGCCGCCGACCTTCGTGAAGCCGATGAGCACGTTCAGCGCGGCGTAGCGGACGTCCTCCTGGGGGTGCTCGGAGACCATCTTCGCCTGGGACGCGGTGAGGATCGCGAGGCGCTTGCCCACGAGCTCCACGGCCTCCTCGAGCTCGCCGTGTCCGACGGTTGCGTCGTCGAGCAGCCACGTCGCGCGCGCCCACGCCTCGGCTTCGCCGCAGCGGAGGATCCAGAGCGACGCGTCGGTCCGGTCCGCGGGCTTCCCGCCCGGCGCGCCCTCCGCGAGCCACGCGGCGATGTACGCGGTGCCCTCCGGGCCGTGGTCTCGCAGCTCCTTCCAGGCCTTGCGCGTCTCTTCGCCGCCGAGCTCGGCGGCCCACCCGACCATGGCCTCGGGGTCTCGCTCCTCGTCCTCGCAGCCGTCGTCCATCGGACCGAGGCGCGGGATCGCGACCTCCGGGGCGGGCGGAGCCGCGCCGAGCAGCAGGGTCGCCACCGCGAGTGCGTGGATCGAGCGAATCGTCATGGAGTACTCCCCTCCGTCGCATCCAGAGTAGCGCGGGCCAACCCCGCGATGCGGTTCACGGTGCCCGGCCAATCCCGCACCCGGTCCCTGAACTCGCCGGCGAACACGTTGAGGAGGTCCAGCCCTCGGGGGAAGCGCAGGGCGTCGATCTCGCCGGGCCGACCTTCGGGCCACGGGGCCACCGACTCGTATCCGCGACGGAACGCGTCGCGCAGCTCGGCGTAGTCGCTCCGCTTGCTGGAGTAGTACAGCGTGGTGCCCACGTCGAGTCCCCGGGTCGCCCACATGAGGTCCTCGAAGTCGATGGGGCGCAGGACGCCGCGGTGGATGAGGCAGTTCCACTGGTGCAGGTCGCCGTGGGTGACGATCACGGGGTCCCGGGCGCGGATCGCGGTGATGCGCTCGTTGGACGCAGCCAGGGCCTCCCGGAGCAGCCCCCGGTGGCCGAGCAGGTCCACGTCGTCGTCCCAGAGCACGACCTCGCCGGGGAAGTGGAAGACCTCCGAGTAGTCGTTCACGGGGAACGCTTCGCGTTCCTTGGACGAAGTCGAACGCGGCGCCTCGCGGCGCGCGCCCGATTCGGCAGTCGGTCGGCTGAGGTCGGGCGGGGTCCAGGCCTCGGCGAAGTCGTGCAGCCGGGCGTGCAGCGCGCCGTGCTTGAACCAATTCGCGGGCGAGATGCGGCTCCCCAGCTCGGGTCCCGGGATCCAGGTGTAGACGCCGCACATGCGGGCCTCCGGGACCCCGGGCGCGCCTGCGGACACGACGAGGCGCCCGTCGCGGGCGGGGATCGGCGTCGGCACCTCCAGGTCGCTCTCCGCGAGGGCGGCCAGGAAGGCGGCCTCGGAGCGGACCGTGGCGGGGGAGTGGCCGTGGCCGGGCAGGGTGACGCGCAGGACGTACTTGTCGTCGGGCGTGTCGACGCGGAAGACGCAGTTCCAGCTGTTCGTGATGAGCCGCATTCGATGTACGTCGAGGTCGTACTCGGCCAGCGCGGCCCACGCGACGGCGCGCAGCCGACGGGCGCGACCACGGACCGTCAGGGCGGAGAAGGGGGTCACAGGAGCTCGTCGAGGCCCTGGACGACGGCGCGGATCTCGTCGACCTCGGGGGCGACCAGCGCGGCCCGCGGCTCGGGGGTGCCGACCCAGGCGGCGGGGTCGTCGTGCTCGAGGAGGCCCTCGAGGGAGTAGACGTTGATGGCCTCCAACGGCACGCCCGCGTCGAGGCCCGCGGCGATGTCCGCCTGCAGCTCGGCGGGCTCCTCCATGCCGTCGTGCTCGACCATGCCTTCGCCCGTGGTGCCCAGATCGAGGGAGCCGGTGTCGGGCCAATACAGCTCGATGTCGGCCGCGTAGGAGGTGACGAGGCCCGCGCCGAACGGCTCCTCGGTGCCCAGGAGGCTCCGGGCGTACTCGTCGAACAGCGTGCGATAGACCTGGAAGGACAGCCGATCCCAGGCGACGCCCTCCACCGGGGTCCAGAGGGCCTGCGCGATGCCCTCGTCGCCGTCGAGCTGGTCGTCCACGAGCATCGGCAGGGTCGTCAGGAACACCCGCAGGTCGCGCTCGTGCAGGGAGTCGACGAGGTCTGAGTACGTCGATCGCGCGGCCTCGAAGGCCCCGAGGTCCACGGAAGAGGACAGCGCCGTGAGCCGCTGGGAGACGGTGAGCGTCGTGTCCGTGAGGGTCTCGCTGCGGTCGATGGGCATCTCCATGTCGACCACCACGGCGTCGAGGCGCGGGCACCCGTCGGTCTGGAGCGCGGCGAGCTCGGTGGCCCAGGTGGCGAACTGCGTCGCGTTGCTTTGGTTGGGCCAGTACCCGTCGGCCTCGTCGAGCAGCGGCCACAGAGACAGACCGACGTCGTGGGCTTCGGCGGCCGCGCAGACCGTCCGCGCGTAGTTCGCGTCGTGGCGCCCCTGCACGACGGCCACGCGGAGGTCGAGGTTCAAGGTCGCCGCCCACTCCACGTGGGTCTCCACGCGGTCCACGTCGGTGAACTCGAGCCAGGCGTGCAGGCGGTCGTCGTGGCGCAGGGGATCGGGCTGGACGCAGCCGACGAGCGAGCACGAGAGGACCACGAGGCAAGCCGGAATCCGCATGCGGGGACCCTACCGCTTGACACCCCCGCAGGGTGTCGGATCATCCGCGGCCATGCCCACGCTGCCGCCCGTACAAGAAGCCCTCAAGTCCGTCATGGACGACGCCGTCGCCGCCCTCACGGGCGAGCCGGCGGACGTCGTCGTCAACAAGACGAAGGCGGGGCGCGGGTCTTCGGACTTCCAGAGCCCGGCGGCCATGCAGCTCGCTCGGGTCCTGCGCCGCAAGCCCCGAGACATCGCGGACGACGTGGTGGCGAAGATCATGGAGGGCGGCAGCGACCTGGTGGAATCGCCGGACATCGCGGGCCCCGGCTTCATCGGCCTGCGGTTGTCCGACGCGGCCCTCGGGCGCTACTTGGAGCAGCTGGTCGCCGACGACCGGTGCGGCGCCTCCCCGGCGGACGGCAGCACCGTGGTCATCGACTTCTCGGCCCCGAACGTCGCGAAGCGGATGCACATCGGCCACATCCGGTCGACCGTCATCGGCGACGCCCTGCGGCGGATCGGGACGTTCCTCGGCTTCGACGTCGTGGGCGACAATCACATCGGCGACTGGGGCACGCAGTTCGGGCAGCTGATCCACGCCTGGCGCACCTGGCGGGACGCCGACGCCTACGCCGAGGACCCGGTGAGCGAGCTCGAGCGCATGTACGTCGAGTTCCACAAGCGGGCCAAGGAGGACGACTCCCTCAACGACGCCGCCCGCGCCGAGCTCGCGAAGCTCCAGGAGCGGGACCCCGAGAACGTCGGCCTGTGGGAGCGGATGCGGGCCGACTCGCAGCACTCCTTCGACTCGATCTACGAGCGCCTCGGCGTCGAGTTCACGGTGACGTACGGCGAATCGCACTACCGAGACGCCCTGGTGCCGCTGGTGGACCGGCTGCTGGAGCAGGGGATCGCCGAGCCCAGCGACGGGGCGGTCTGCGTGTTCTTCCGGGACGAGGAGGGCGAGAACACGATGACGCCGTTCCTCATCCGCAAGAAGGACGGGGCGTCGCTCTACGCCACGACGGACATCGCCACCATCGAGCTGCGCGTGGCCACGTGGAACCCCTCGCGGATGATCTATGTGACCGACCACCGGCAGTCGCTGCACTTCCAGCAGCTGTTCGCGACGGCCGGGAAGATGGGCGTCGAGGTGCCCTTCACGCACGTCGGGTTCGGGTTGATGAAGCTGCCGACGGGGGCGTTCGGGGCGCGGACGGGCAACGTCATTCGGCTGGACGTGCTGTTGGACGAGGCGGAGGCGCGGGCGCGCAAGACCCTCGAAGGTCGGACCGGCCCCGGCGGCGTGCCCTTCACGGACGAGGAATTGGACGCGCTCGCGACGTCCATCGGGCTCGGGGCCGTGAAGTACGCGGACCTCAGCAACAACCCGCAGTCGGACATCGTCTTCAGCTTCGACAAGATGCTGTCGCTCGAGGGCAACACCGCCCCGTACCTCATGTACACGAGCGCGCGGATCGCCTCGCTCCAGCGAAAGGCCGCAGAGGGCGGGATCACTGCCGACGGCACCACGCTGACCCTGGTGGATGACGCCGAGCGGGACCTCTTCCTGCACGCGCTCGGCTTCGGCAAGGCCGTGTGGGCGGCGTGGGATCAGGGCAAGCCCAACCAGCTCGCCAACTACTTGTACGAGCTCGCGGCGAAGTACCACCGCTTCTACGCGGCGTGCCCCGTGCTCAAGGTCGACGACGCGGACGTGAAGATGTCGCGGCTCAACGTGAGCGTGGTGGTCCGCAAGGTCCTCGGGACGGGCCTCGGCCTGCTCGGGATCGACGCCCCGGAGCGGATGTAGAAGGAGTCGAGGGCCGGGGGCCGGGAGCGGTCGCGGGAGGGCCCGGGCATATCCGGGCGACATGCCGCATGTCGGGGCGATCTGGTCGTCGGCGAGTCTTGGTCCTACTCGGCGACGATCTCCCACTCGAGCGCGTCCTCGACGTCCACGAGCAGGTCGAGGTTGCCCGTCAGGAAGCCGAGCACCCCGGTGCGCGCCGCGGGATACGCGACGTCCTCGGACACGAACTCGTCGCCGCAGCCGTTCTCTTCGATGAACGGGCAGTAGAGCTGCGTGAACGTGTGGTGCCCGCCGTCGGGGAACACGCCGAGGGCGCGGGGCGTGGACTCGATGGGCCCGTGCAGGATGTCGTAGTCGGTCCCCACCGTGGAGTCGCGCGTGGCGCCCCACGTGAGCACGGGGACCTCGATCTCGGCCGTGCCGTCGTCGAGCGCGTCCCCGGTCCAGGGGAAGTACGCGACGACGGACGTCACCCGCGAGTCGCTCAGGTCGTAGGTGGGCTCGCCCGCCGTATCGTTCACCAGTCCCCCGGCCGTCGCGTACGCCGTGTAGCCGCCGAACGAGTACCCGCCGACGACGTACCCGGCCGCCGGGTCCACGCACCCGTGCAGCGGGCTCTCCGGCCGCGAGCTCTCGGCGAGCAGGGCGTCGAACGTGTCCGCCACGTCGTACGGCCGCTGGGAGTACAGGTCGATGAAGTTCGCGGAGTCGTCGTAGAAGGTGTTGCCGGCGTGGTCCGGGGCGGCGATCACCCAGCCGTGGGACGCCATGTGCTCGTGCAACCAGTACAGCTCCCAGCGGATCGACAGGTGCCCGTGGCTGTGCACCATCACCGGCCGGGGCTCGTCGCACGCGCCCTCGCCGTCCACGACCGACACCCCCTGGTTGGCGAACTCGCCCTCGCCGTAGACCGCGGTGTCGCCGCTCGCGTCCGACGGGTACCAGACGTCGATGAAGAGGTTCTTCCCGCCGCGGTTCGTCTCCGCGAGGGTCGTGTTGCCGGAGCCCGTCGGCCCGGGGACGCTGAAGTCGGGGCCGTCCACCGCGTCGTCGTCGTCCCCGACCGCGTCGTCGTCGTCGGCCGCCGGGGTGGGCTCGTCGCCCACGATGGCGCTGCCGGTGCAGCCGGTGAGCAGGAGGGCGAGGAGGAGGAGACGCTTCATGGCCCGGGAAGATAACCGAAGTACCCTGAGGGGGTGCCGTCTCCTCTCTCCGCGCTCCGTTCTCTCACCCGCAGCCGCCGCCCCCCGGTCGAGCCCATCGCCCTGGGCCGGCACACCTTCCACACCGCCCACGAGCGCCTGGATGAGATCGCCGACGAGCGCGCCGAAGACCGACCGCACCTCGCGCCCTTCGACCCCGCACCCCTCGCCACCGCGCCGACCCGGCTGCGCGCCTGGACCAGGGCTCTGCGGGCCGCAGCGGTCCCCCTGGACGCCGCCGTCGAGCCCCCATCCCCCGAGCTGATCGACCTCCTGAACACGCTCGCCGCGCACTCGAACGCCGACAACGAAGCCCAGCTCCTGCGGTTGCTCGGCGTCCTGACGGGCGGCGTGTTTCGGGGCCCCGCCACCTTCCACCTGGACGTCGCCAACGCCTGCAACGTCAACTGCGCCTACTGCTGGTTCCACTCGCCCGGGGCGGCGAATCGGAAGGACGCGCACCTCTTCGACGCCGCCTGGCGGTCGCAGATGGTGCCCTGGGAGACGTTCACCGGCATCGTCGACGACCTCGCCGCGATCGACGGACGCGAGGACGTCCTGCTGTCCGGGAAGGGGGAGCCGCTGCTGCATCCCCGGTGCCTCGACATGGTCGCCTACATCAAGGAGCGGGACCTCGGCCTCACGCTGTTCAGCAACGGGGTCCTCGTGCGCGAGGAGGCCCGCGACGCGCTCGTGGAGCACCGCTGCGACCTGCTCTACGTCAGCCTGAGCTCGGCGTCGCCCGAGGTGTACGAGGCGATCCACCCGGGGCACCCGGGGCTCGAGGAGCTGATCGAGGTCCGCGAGAACGTCGCCGCGCTGACCGAGCTCAAGCGCCGCCGCGGCCGCCCCACTCCGCGCGTGATGATGGTCGACGTCCTCTGCTCGGCCAACGCGCACGAGGCCCTCGCCTTCTACGAGCAGGCCCGCGAGCTGGGCGCCGAGCACGTCCGGTTCCAGCTGATCCACGTCCAGGACTACAACGCGCACCTCCAGCTTCGGCCGGAGCAGGTGGAGCCGCTGCGCGCGCAGATCGCCGAGGCCCAGCGTCGGGCCGACGCGGGCGGCCCCACCATCGTCGACAACATCCACTACCAGCTGGCGACCCTCGATCCCGTCACCGGGCGCTGGGGCCACAACCGCACGCCCGACGCCGGGTGCTACGTGGGCTGGACCTTCAGCCGCAGCTGGGCCAACGGCGACGTGTCCTTCTGCTGCTCCCCGAAGGTCGTGGAGAACGTGGGCGATCGTCGGTTCGCGGAGATCTGGAGGGGCGACCGCTATCGCCGGTTCCGCAACGCCGCGAAGGACCTCGCGAAGCACGGCGACATGACGTTCGCGAACGGTGCGCCGCTCCTCGGCGACCACTGCCGCGGGTGTCCGAACTACGAGGGGATCGAGAAGCTCGCCGGCGACCTGCGTCGGTACGACCTCGAGCGCTTCGTCGAGGGCCGGGACGCCGCTCGGCTCTAGGACGCCCGAATCTAGGAGGCGACGATCTCCTGCATCAGCCGCACGAGGCGCACGGGCTCGCCCTCCATCCGCATGCGGTGCTTCCACCGGCGCTCGAGCGCCATGAGGTCGGCCGGGTTCATCCGATCCGGCCCGTAGGACTCGGCGAACCACATCCACGCGTCGTCGACCGAGAGCCGGCCCCGCAGGTCGAACGGGCGGACGTCCACCTCGCGGAACCCGGCGTCGCCGAGCAGCTTCGGCAGGTCGCCGCGCAGGACCCGGACGTCGACCAGGCGCACGTCCGCGAAGGAGAGGTCCCGAAGCTCGTCGCGCCAGACCTTCATCGCCTCGCTCGCGGGCTCGACCTCGGGCCGGCTCACGACGATCCCGAACGTCCCGCCGGGGGCAAGCACGCGGCGGACCTCGCGGAGCACGTGCTCGAGGTCGGCGAAGAGCATGAGGGCGAGGTGGCAGACCACCCGGTCGAAGGCGTCGTCGTCGAAGGGAAGGGCTTGGACGCGGCCCTCGACCAGCTCGACGTCGAGGTCGCGGGCGCGGGCTGCCGCCAGCTCGCCGGCGGAGAAGTCGATGCCCGTCGCCGAGCCGGGGCCGTGGATCAGCACCTCGACCAGGAGTCGGCCGTCGCCGCACGCGAGGTCGAGCACCCGGTCCCCGTCGCCGACGTAGTCCGCGAGGCGGGCGTAGGACGTGCGACCGTCGGCGTCGCGCAGGCCGCCGAACGCGCGCGACGTGGCCCCCGCGTGCCGATCGTGCCAGCGGCGGAGCCAGTCCCCGTCGATGCGGGTGCTCAAGACTCCCAGTTCACGGTCAGCGTGTAGTCGCCGCCCGGACCCTGTCGGCACACGACGGTGAAGGTGATGTCGTCGCCCGACTCGAACTCGTCGTCCGGCACCCAATCCTCCTGGGTGTCGCCGCTGCGGGTCTCCTGGTGGTCCGGGCTCCAGTTCTGGCCCCCGCCGTTGATGTAGATGAACAGGTCCAGATTGCTGTTGTGGTCCCACTCCAGCGACGCGTCGAGGAACCCGTCGTCCGGGACCTCCACCTCGTAGCTGTCGTTGTCGCCCGTGTACTCCCAGTCCTGGCTCTGGTTGTAGTCGCAGCGGTCCATGGACCCCTCGATGATCACGGTCTCGTCCCAGTCGTCGTCGACGCTCTCGGCGTCCCACGGCTCCTCGTTGTCGGCGCTGCCCTCTTCCCAGATCAGCTCGCCGCCGCCGCCGCCGCCGCCGCCGCCGCCCGTGTCCGCGGGCGGACAACCGATGAGCAGGGCCGGTGCACAGAGGGCGATGAGGGTGGCGAAAGCGCGGTGCAGGGGGGCGAAACCAGACATGGGTCGGATGCTACACCGGCCGGCGAGTAGTACGCTGGGGGACCGTTCGCGCCCCATGCGGACGACGAAAGGACCGAATGGACCGAGATCGTTCGCTCGAGATTCGCGTCGGTCTGTTCATGGTCCTGGGCCTGGTGATCACGGTCGCCGGCGTGATCGTCCTGGGGTCCGAGTCCAAGCTGTTCGAGCCGCGGTACGTGCTCAACGCCTCGTTCGAGGACGTGTCCGGCCTACGTCCGGGCGCGCAGGTGCAGCTGTCGGGGCTGAACGTCGGCCTCGTCTCCGCCGTCGAGTTCCCCGGCGACCTCGACAAGAAGGTCATCCACGTGCGGATGAACCTGGTGCAGAGCTACCAGGAGCGGATCCGCGGGGACTCGGTCGCCACCATCTCGAGTCAGGGACTTCTGGGGGACAAGTACGTGTCGATCACCGTGGGCTCGCCGGCGCGCCAGCCGCTCACGGAGGGTTCGTGGCTGGAGACGCAGGAGCCGATCACGATCGCGGGCTACCTCGAGGACTTCGACGAGATCATCGAGAACGTCCGGTCGATCACCCACACCATCGACGTGATCCTCAAGGGCGACGACGGCAAGAACGCGGGCAAGTCGGTGGCCGCGATCTTCAAGGCGATCGAGCGCGTCGTGATCGAGCTGGAGCAGGGCCGCGGGCTGATCCACGAGCTGATCTACGACAAGTCGGTCGCGAGGAAGTTCAAGTCGGTCGTGACCAACCTCGACGACACGTCGCGCAAGCTCACCTCGGTCATGACCGCCATCAAGGACGGCGACGGCACCCTCCACGCGCTCATCTACAAGGACCAGATCTCCGGGCTGCTCACGTCGCTCACGGACACGGCCAAGAAGGTCGACGCGCTGGTGGTCGAGATCAAGGAGGGCGACGGCCTGATCCACGACCTCGTCTACACCGAGGAGGGGCAGTCGATGCTGGCCAACCTCACCGACGCGTCCGCCGACATCAAGGAGGTGGTCGCCTCCGTCAAGCGCGGGGAGGGCACCGTGGGCGCGCTGCTCGTGGACCCGACGCTGTACGAGGACATCAAGACCCTGCTCGGGAAGGCTCAGCGCAACAAGATCCTGAAGGATTACGTGCGCGAGACGCTGCGTCGCAACGAGCGCGAAGCCGGCGTGGACGACGGCCGCCCCCTCTCGGACGGACGAGGCGGCGAAGAGGAGTGACCCCGCGGTGAACGCGCCGGGCCTGATGGCGACCCACGTGCCGTCCATGCGGCTGCTGCTGCGTCCGCGGTTCCAGGGCCTGCTCAACGCCTGGCAGCGCTCCGACAACTCCCGCAAGGCGATCATCGCCTTCTTCGTGGGCCTCACCCTCGCCTTCTGGGTGGGGATGTTCGCCGTCTGCATCTACTTCCTCGACAGCTTCAGCCGCGTCGAGCTGTTCGGGCCCCTGCTCCTCCGCAAGGCGCTTTCGATGCTGCTCCTGAGCTTCTCGGGGCTGCTCTTCTTCTCGAACATCATCGCCGCGCTGTCGTCGTACTTTCTGTCCGAGGACATGCAGCTGGTGCAGTCGCTGCCCATCGCGCCGCGGCGGGTCTTCTACTACCGCCTGCTCGACACGCTGATGGCGTCCAGCTGGATGATGTTGTTCTTCGGCATCCCGGTGCTGCTGGCGTACGGGATCGTCCAGGACGGCGGCGTCGTCTACTACCTGGTGGCGACGTTCGGGCTCGTGGCCTACCTGCTCCCCCCCGCCGCCCTCGGGGTGGTCGTCGCCTGCCTGCTGGTGCGCGGCTTCTCGGCGCAGCGCACGCGCGAGCTGATGGTGCTGGTGTCGATGTCGTTCCTGATCGCGATGCTGCTCCTGCTGCGCGCGCTCCGCCCCGAGCGGCTGGTGGACCCCGAGGCGTTCCAGACCCTCGCGGAGTTCATCGCCGTCGTGCGGGCGCCGGACACGTCCTGGCTGCCGTCGACGTGGCTCACCGAGCTGTGCATGTGGGCGCTGGGGACGCGCGTGGAGAACGTCGGGCTGACCTTCGGGCTGCTGTTCCTCGCGGGTCCGGCCCTCGTGCCTCTAGCCCGCTGGCTCGTCGCGCCGATCTGGTTCGACGCGTGGACGAACGCGCAGGAGGCCCCCAAGAGGGTCGCCTCGCGCAACAAGCTCCTCACGGGGGCGATCGACGGGCTGACGTCGTGGCTGCCGAGCGTGTACCGACCGATGCTGCGCAAGGACCTGCGGCTCTTCTTCCGGGAGCCCGGGCAGTGGACGCAGGGGATCCTGCTGCTCGGCCTCGTGGCGGTGTACCTGTATTCGGTGCACGCCCTGCCCTTGGACGTCGTGCCGCTCAAGCGCGGGGTGCTGCAGAACGCGATCGCGTTCCTCAACGTCGGGGTGGCGGGCGCGGTGCTGTCGGCGTTGGCGGTGCGCTTCCACTTCACCGCGGTGTCCCAGGAGGGGAGGGCGTTCTGGGTGTTGCACGCGTCGCCGATCGGGGCGCGTCGGTTCCTCTTCGCGAAGTTCCTGATGGGCTGGTGGCCCACGATCCTGCTCGGCGAGGTGCTGGTCGTGAGCACGAACCGGATGCTCAACGTGGACCCGCTCTACGCATGGATCGCGGCGGGCACGATCGCGCTGCTCAGCGTCGGCGTGACGGGGCTGGCGGTCGGCCTCGGGGCCCTCTACCCGGACTTCAAGGCGGACAACGCGGCGCGGATGGCCTCGGGTCCCGGCGCGATCCTGTTCATGGTCCTCTCGCTGACGTTCACGGCGGCGATCATCGTGATCGAGGCGGTGCCCGTGGGGATGCTGCTCGCGAGCGATTTCCGCGAGGTGGAGGTGAGCACGCAGCTCATGGCGGCCCTGGCCGGGACGTTCGTCGTGGTGGTGGTCGCGAACCTCCTGGCGGCGTGGATCCCCATCACTCGGGGCGCGACCAGGCTGTGGGGCGATCTGGGGAATGTCGGCGACTGAGGGAACCCTGCGGGTTCCCCTGCATGGGCTGGTTCGACTCCCGTTCGCGTTCGCCGCGGCGCTGCTGATCGCCGCATGCAGCCTCCCGTTCGTCTTCGTGGGGCTCGGCGAGTGGGCTTGGGCGACGATGCGGCCGGTCTGGGGCCGCGTGGTGCTCTTCTTGGCCGGCGTCCGCGTCCATGTGGAGGGAGCCGAGCACCTGTCGACGCCCGCGCTGCTGTGCAGCAACCACACGGGGACGATGGACTCGATCGTCGGTCCGGCGTACTTCCCGCCCTACACGAAGTGGGTGATGAAGAAGGAGTTCGCCCGGGTCCCGATCCTCGGCTGGGCGTGTCGCGCCGGGGCCTTCTTCGTGGACCGGGGCGACTCGGCGCAGGCTCGGGCGGCGATGAAGGACGGGGCCGCCGGGCTCGACCCGAAGTGGTCGATCGTCATCTACCCCGAGGGCACCCGGCAGCGCGACGGGCACCTCGCGCCGTTCAAGAAGGGGGTGTTCCACCTCGCGCTGCTCACGCGCCTGCCGATCGTCCCCATGGCCTGCCACGGGGGCACGGCGGTGCTGGCTCGGGGCTCCCTGGTGGTGCGTCCGGGGCCCATCGAGCTGACGGTCGGTGCACCGATCGCGACGGACGGGTGGACCCGAGAGGAGGCCGATCGACGGATGGAGGAGATCCGCGACGCGGTGGCGGCCTGCGCGGAGGCGTCGCGGGTGCGATTCGAATCGCGGGCCTGAGGGGCGGCTAGGCGAGGCCGAGGTCGGCCAGGTCGGGGCGGACCTCGAGGGCGGCGGCGACGAGGGCGTCGCCTGCCTTGCCGGAGCGGAGGGCACGGAGGAGCTGCCCCTGCTCGCGGTACTCGGACCGACGACGGCGCAGCGCGGTGCCCACGAGGGCGGCCTTGGGGGCGTCGAGCTTCCCGCCGTCCTTGAACATGTCGAGCACGGAGTCGGCGGGCATGTTGTCGATGACACCGAGGGGGATGCCGCAGGCGGCCTCGACCTCTCGCTCCAGCGCGGCGGTCTCGGACGGGTCGCTCACGTGCTTCTCGATGGCCGCGAGCATGCGCTTGAGGGGGCCGAACATGAAGTCGTCGTCGAAGATGGGCATGGCGCGGACCATACCGAGGTCGGCGCCGAGGTGGTGGTCGGCGTGAGACGGCTCGCATCTCGGGGTGAACGGCGCATTCGGGCGAGCTGCGAGCCGCATGTGGGTCGCATCTCGGGGTGAACGGCGCATTCGGGCGAGCTGCGAGCCGCATGCGGCTCGCATCTCGGGGTGAACGGCGCATTCGGGCGAGCTGCGAGCCCCCCGCGAGTAACATCCGGCCATGACCGATCGCATCCGCACCTACCGCGAGTTCTGGCCCCACTACGTGGGCGAGCACCGCGTGCCGATGTGCCGCGCGCTGCACTACGTCGGGACGTTCGCGGGCGTGTCGCTGGCGGGCTTCGGGGTCGCGACGGCGGCACCGCTCTGGATCGTGCTCGGCTTGGTGTGCGGCTACGGACCGGCCTGGGTGGGCCACTTCTTCGTCGAGGGCAACCGCCCGGCGACGTTCCGCTACCCCCTGTGGTCGTTCGTCTCGGACTTCCGCATGCTCGGGCTCGCGGTGACCGGACGGATGGGTCGTGAGGTGACGCGGCTCTACGGAT
>Ga0209992_10003398_pt1 | contig 13411 bp, 11 predicted proteins | sample 2SBtaG_2_FD_182564 | JGI IMG/M metagenome (GOLD analysis project Ga0209992, IMG submission 182564) | Deep subsurface microbial communities from Kolumbo volcano to uncover new lineages of life (NeLLi) - 2SBTROV12_ACTIVE470 metaG (SPAdes)... | ecosystem: Environmental > Aquatic > Marine >... | reverse complement strand
CCAAAGGGCGGGCTTTCCATGTGGACGGCGGATATGGATTTTCACTCGCCGCAATGTGCAACCGATGCGTTGCGGCAGATGGTGGATCACGGCATTTACGGCTATTATGGCCCGGACACCGAATACCGCGCCGCCATTCAGTGGTGGCTGAAGAACCGGCACGGCTGGCAGATAGAACCGGACTGGATTTTTTCCGGTCACGGCACAGTCAACGGGACCATGCTGTGCGTGGATACGTGGACTGATCCGGGCGATACGGTGATCATGTTCACGCCGATTTATTATGTGTTTTACAAAGTTCTGGCAGCGGCGGACCGTCAGGTGCTTGAAGTTCCGATGCCACAGGAAAATGGCCGCTATGTGATGGATTTCGATCTGGCGCAAAGTCTTTTGACCGGTAATGAAAAGATGCTGATCCTGTGTTCGCCGCACAATCCCGGCGGACAGGTCTGGACAGCGGACGAGCTGCGCCAGCTGGCGGATTTTTGTGTCAAAAACGATCTGATGCTGGTCAGCGACGAAATTCATGCGGATCTGACATTTCCCGGACATAAGCACACGATCATGGCGCTGGCCGCACCGGCCATTTCAGATCGATTGGCGGTGCTGACCGGCGGGACCAAGACCTTTAATCTGGCAGGTATTCACACCGGAAATATCATCATACCGGATGCGGGCCTTCGCGAGGAATTTACAGAAAAGATGTTTGCCTTCGGTATTTCGCCCAACGCTTTTGGCATGCATATGGCAACGGCGGTTTTTTCGCCCGCCGGGGCAGAGTGGCTGGATGCGCTGATGATCTATCTGGACGAGAATCGCAGGATTTTTGACGCCGGTATCAGCAGCATTCCCGGGGCCAAATCCATGATTTTGGAAGGCACCTATCTGCCGTGGGTTGATTTCTCCGACACTGGAATGGGCCCAACAGAAGTGCTGAAACGGGTGAAGCAAGACGCGCGGATCGCCTGCGGCATAGGTGAAACATTCGGGCAGGGCGGGCGCGAATTCGTCCGTTTTAATATCGCAACCCAAAGGGCGCTGGTCGAAGACTCAATCACCCGCTTGCACACCGCCTTTGCCGATCTGCAATGAGCATTGGTGTTCCGTTGCGTACCCGTTGCTTTGGACCTTGAATTGAAATAGCCACAAGTCATTCAGTTTCAGAAAGTTCCAGCATGAGTTTCACGACCCAGCCCCCCGCACCAACCCGCCCGAACCGCTGCCAGTTGTTTGGCCCTGCCTCGCGCGATGAACTGTTGCCAAAGATGGCTGGTTCTGCTGCCGATGTGATCAACCTTGATCTGGAAGACAGTGTGGCACCCGGCGACAAGGCCAAAGCGCGCAAAAATGCGATTTCGGCGATCAACGATATCGACTGGGGCAGCAAATACCTCTCGGTGCGGATCAACGGGTTGGACAGTCAGCACTGGTACCGCGATGTGGTGGACCTGCTGGAGGGCGCTGGAGATCGGCTGGATCAGATCATGATCCCGATGGTTGGCAACGCCAAGGATATTTACGCGGTGGATGCGCTGGTCAGTTCGATAGAGATGGCCAAGGGGCGCAAAAAGCCGATCAGTTTTGAGGCGATCATTGAAACCTCTGCCGGGCTGGTCAACGTCAATGAAATCGCGGCGTCCAGCCCTCGCATGCAGGCGCTTTCGCTGGGGGGTGCGGATTACGCGGCTTCGATGGGGATGCAAACCGTTGGCATCGGCGGCACGCAAGCCAATTATTATATGCTGGAAAACGGCGAAACGGGTGCTGACCGCGCTGTTCATTTTAGCGACCCTTGGCACATGGTAACGGTTGCCATTGTCGCCGCCTGCCGCACGCACGGGTTGATGGCAGTGGACGGACCCTTTGGCGATATTTCCGATGACGAGGGCTACCGCGCGCAGGCCCGCCGGTGCGCCACTCTTGGCATGGCAGGGAAATGGGCGATTCACCCAAAGCAGATCGCGTTGGCCAACGAGATTTTCACGCCTTCTGACGCGCAGGTTGCCGAGGCCCGCGAAATCCTGGCAGCTATGGCCGCCGCCACTGCTGCCGGACAGGGCGCCACGGTCTACAAGGGCAAGCTGATTGATATTGCCTCGATCAAACAGGCCGAGGTGATCGTGCGTCAGGCCGAAATGATAGGTCCTTAAGAACTGCGTCTTTGCAATGGGCAGGTTACGGTGCCATATGATGGACAGGCTGTAGGTAAGGATTGACCATGCAAAACTATCTCGAATTTGAAAAACCGCTGGCAGAGATCGAGGGCAAAGCCGAAGAGTTGCGGGCGCTGGCGCGGCAAAACAGCGAAATGGATGTGGAAAAAGAGGCAGAGGCGCTGGACAAGAACGCCGCCAAGATGCTGGGCGATCTTTATAAAAACCTGACACCGTGGCGCAAATGCCAAATCGCCCGGCACCCGGACCGGCCCCATTGCAAAGACTATATCGCCCATCTGTTTGCAGAGTTTACGCCGCTGGCAGGAGACCGGAACTTTGCCGATGACCATGCGGTAATGGGCGGGTTGGCGCGGTTTGACGACACGCCCGTTGTGGTGATCGGGCACGAAAAGGGGTATGACACCAAGACCCGAATCGAACGTAATTTTGGCATGGCGCGGCCAGAGGGATATCGCAAAGCCATTCGCCTGATGGATCTGGCGCATCGCTTTGGCTTGCCGATTATCACTTTGATAGACACAACCGGCGCATACCCGGGGCGCGGGGCCGAAGAACGCGGCCAGTCAGAGGCGATAGCGCGGTCAACGGAGAAATGTCTGACGGTGAACGTGCCGCTGATAGCGGTGATCATCGGCGAAGGCGGGTCCGGCGGCGCGGTGGCTTTTGCCGGGGCGGACCGTTTGGCGATGCTGGAACATTCGGTCTATTCGGTGATCTCACCCGAGGGCTGTGCGTCGATCCTGTGGAAAGACGCCGCCAAAATGCGCGAGGCCGCCGAAGCCCTGCGCCTGACGGCACAGGATCTGGAAAGACTTGGCGTTGCTGACCGCGTGATTGCCGAACCATTGGGTGGGGCGCAGCGGGACCGGAAGACAACGATGGACAACGTTGGCGTGGCGATCGGCGAGATGCTGGAAGAGCTGAAAGATCAGGCGGCGGACGATCTGGTAAAAGCGCGGCATCAAAAGTTTCTGGATATCGGGTCTAAAGGCCTGGCGGCTTAGCACCTGCCGGAGCATACCTTCTGTCAGCAGAAATTCGTTGCTTCCATGCGGCGGATCTAGCGGCATTTGAGCTGCGTCCTTTTTTCAGACTCAGCGGCGTGGATCTATCCTATTGATCTTGCGCGTAATTTCATCTGAAAACCGGTGCCCAGTTTTCGAATTGCGCTCTAGGTTTTTTTAAATGTCTTCGTGAGCACAAATAGTTTGATGTCAGTTTTTTGACGGAGACCGGTAATCTGGTTGTCTAGTTTTTGAGAATTCTGAACGTTGGTTTATCCAGCCTTGCAGCCTTGCCGCCTTCCGGCCTTCCGGAATTCTAGAATTCTGGACTACCGGTCTTCCAGAATTCTGGACTTCCAGTTTTTGGGCATTCAGGTTTCCGGACTTCTGGTATTCCGGACTTCCGGTATTCTGGACTTCCGGAATTCTGAAACTCTCTTTTGCCGAGCGGCCAGAGTTGCAGCGGGTTATTGGTGAATTTCATTGATGGATTGGGATCTTAAGTCGGGCGACAAGTTGTTTCCGGTTTCGCCTACCCATGACATTTGATTTGGCACAAAAAGCACGCAAGCGGCCATAAGTTTCGCCCGATGGCGATTCTTGAAAAACCGCAGATAAAATTGCGGTCCGACCCCTGTCGCCCATCCAAGCGCCAGAGCGTATTCTAAAAGTACGGTACCGGTTTTCGGATGAAATTGTGTTTTAAATCAATACGGTCGCTACCGCCGGTCCTAATTCGGGAAACGGCACGTTGCACGACTTTCAGAACTATTCATTTTGACCAAAGGCCTACGTTCCAAAGCTCAATCCGAAAACTGGGCACCGGTTTTCGGAATAAATTGCGCGCAAGATCAAAAGGATAGAGCCGCTCCGCTGATTCAGATAAAAAGGACGCGGCACTAAAACGTCACCGCTCCACTCAAAAAAAGCCTAAAAATCACCCTGACAGACGTTTACCACAGTGACTTTTGAGCCCTTTCCGGCCACGCCTGATCATAGCTTGCTCCGCCTTCCTGCCCCTTTGTCATCTCTGACAGCATGTCTCCGGGCGTTGGCAAGTCGCTGATATCGGGCCCGTCACCCCACAGATTGGAACGCATCAAAGCAAGGGCGCATTGGAAATAAACCTGTTCAATCGCAACAACGATAACACTTCGCGGAAGATGACCGTCTTTGGCAATCCGCGCGATCAAATCTGGATCAACGGTAACTTTGGCCTGCCCGTTGACGCGAACAACCGAATTTGAACCCGCCACCATAAACATCAGCGCCACCCGTCCGTCGGCCACGATATTTCGCAGGCTGTCAATCCGGTTGTTGCCACGCCGGTCCGGGATGGCCAGCGTGTGTGGGCCCGGCTCAAACGCCACCTCGCCCGCGTCCCCGCGGGGCGAGCAATCGGCACCGTCCGGGCCGACGGTTGCAAGCGCGCAAAACGACGAGGCTTTGATCCATTTGCGGTAATTCGGCGTCAGGCCATCAGCAACCTTGGCGTTGGTTGCCTTGCCGACCGCGCCGTAGTGGCTTTCGAGGTCTTTGATATTTGATATGAACTCCAACTTATCCCTCCGCCTCAAATCCGGCCTCTGCCATCAGGCGTTTGGAATGGGTTTCGACGGTCTCTTCCAGTTCCGCCATGAATGCTTTCACCGGTTTTCCAGCCTTGATCACCGGCAAAAACTCCACCACCGCCAACCCCGGCTGGCGCGTGATGCCGTGTCGTGGCCAGAACACGCCCACATTGGTTGCCGCCGGAATGCAATCCTGCGCCAAGCCCTCGTACAAGATGCCGGAGCCGGCTTTGTAAGGCAGGTAAGCGCCCGGTGCCACGCGGGTCCCCTGCGGAAAGATTATCAGCTGCCCCGGCGTGTCGCGTGAAGCTTCCACGCCGTCGATCATCTGCCGTACAGCCTTTGATTTCTTGCCCCGCGAAACCGGCACGCAACCGATGCGCTTGGCAAAATAACCAAGGATCGGAGCCCACTTCAGCTCTGCTTTCATGATGAATTTCGGTCGCGGCAGGGCGCTGACGATGATTATTATGTCAAAGAACGACTGGTGTTTGGAGCAGATCAACACCTCGCCATCCGGCACGGTCCCGCGCACTTCGCTGCGCAGACCAACCATCCAGCCGGCCGTCCAGCGCACCCAGTGGCAGTAGGTATGCACACCGTGAAACGCCCAGACCCGCGATATCACCGCCATGGGAAAGAAAAACAGCGCCAGCAGAAACATCATCAGATACATCTGCCCGATGAACAGCAAAGAGCGCAGCCAGCGGAAGGCGGCCCTCATGTCAGGCCTTTCAGCGTCTTTATGGCCGCAATCCGTGTGGCCCAGAACGCCACGATGGCTGCCAGCGGCGGGATCAAAAGCGGCCAAATCCAGTGGAGGCCCTGAAAGCCAAGACCGGTCAGAAACGCGCCTTCCTGCGCTGCGGCGGGCAAGAAGAAGATACCCAGCATCGCTGCCAGAGTTCCAATTCCTGCCCCAACCAGAGCACGCAAAGTGAACCGGCGCACAAAGGCCCGCGCGATATAAGCGTCCTTGGCCCCCACCAGACGCAACACCGAAATCACGGTAGCGTTGGCGGCAAGGGCCGCGTTGGCGGCCAGCGTGATCATCGCGGCGGTGGACACGGCGATCAGCAGGATCGAGAACCCGGCCAGCAGCCGCAGCCGATAGGCCGCGTTGACCAACGGCCGGCGCCAGCGGGTGTGGTCATCCAGCACCGCGCCGGGCGCTTCGGCAGACAGGCGCAGGCGCAGCCCTTCCACATCCGGGCCCTGGGTGTTCTCGACCACTTCGATCAGCCGCGGGATTGGCAACGTGTCAATCGGCAGGTCCGGGCCAAACCACGGCTCCAGCAACTGTCGCTGCTCTGCATCCGTCAACACCCGTGCCGAGACAACACCGGGCGTTTCACTGAGAACTTTCAGAACTGCATCCGACTGTGCCTGCATCTGACCCACGGGTGCTGATATCCGCACCGTGGCGGTTTTTGCCAGTTCCGAGGACCAGCGGTCCGCCAGCCGCCCGGTCGCCAGCGAAAGCGCCAGCGCAAAAACCGTCAGAAACGCCATTGCGCCTGCGGTAAATGTCGTCAGGCGGGCGGTGTAGCCCGAAGGCGGGACGACCCGGTCCGCATTGCGATCACCGGTCAGCAATTCCCGCACCGATGCCAGCGCGCCGCTCACAGATCGGCCCCGGCCAGTTGCAGGCGTGAATTATGTATGCGCAAAACCCGTGCGGCGACCTGCGATTTAGCCAGCCGGATCAGGTTCAGATCGTGGGTAGCGATCAGTATGGTCTTGCCCAACTTGTTCAGCTCGATCAGCAGGCGCAACAGGCGCTGGGCCATTTCCCAATCGATATTGCCGGTAGGCTCGTCCGCGATGATCACATCGGGCGACATAATGACGGCACGGGCCAAAGCTGCGCGTTGACGCTCTCCGCCGGACAAGTGCGGCGGCAGGCTGTTCTTTTGTGCGTCAAGCCCGACCCAGGACAGCAACTCATCCAGATTGGCGTCCTGACCACCTGCTTCACGTCCGGACACAGCCAGCGGCAGGGCGATGTTTTCCGCCACACTTAAATGATCCAGAAAATTGCAGTCCTGGTGTACCACACCGATACGCCGCCGGTTCACCGCAACTTCGTCCCTGCCAAGTGACGTGACATCCTGATCAAATATCCGCACTGTTCCGATGCTGGGCAGCAGTTCCATGTAGCAAAGACGCAGCAACGTGGTTTTGCCGGACCCCGACGGACCGGTCAGAAAATGAAAAGACCCGGGCGCCAGACGCAGGGTCAGTTCGGTCAGGATATCCCCGCCGCCGTAGGAATAGGCAGCCCCAGCCAGCTCTATCAAAATCTGCTCCGATTCTTTTGCGCGGTATAATCGCCCAAGGGAAAGGCGGTTGCAATCATTAGCGTTGATATCAATGCCTTGGAATGAATGCCCCGCGCCGCTACAACAGTATCACAGGCTGATTCGCACCATTTTATGTAAGTCGAATAAATCGCGGAGACCCCATGCGTCTGGTTTGCCCAAACTGCGCTGCGCAATACGAAGTTGACGACGGGAACATTCCCGAGGGCGGGCGCAATGTTCAATGTGCCAATTGCGAAAAAACCTGGTTTCAGGAACCGGCAGGTGCTGACAAATCGGCGGGCGCAAAAAAGCTGTCGCCGGGACGTCAGGCGCTTCGCAAAGCCAAAGCGGATACAGCACCCACTGAAGAGCCAAGCCCTGAGCAAATACTGGAGGCCGAAGCGGCACAGGAAGCCGGACAGTCAGACGGCGGGTCTGACGACACCGCGACGACTTCGGAAGCTCCGGCGATTGATCAATCGGTGCTGGATATCCTGCGCAAAGAGGCGGAACTTGACGCGGAAGTCCGCAATTCAGAGCGACACGCGCCAACGCGGGACGCACCCGGGGAATTTGCGCAGCAAGAGCATCCGGTCGAGCCGGACGCAGACAATCTGGCCAACCGTGCGCGGGCGGCCCGTTCGCGCATGAACGTAAAACGCGAGCGCGAGCGGCGCTTGCATATTTCGGCGGATCAGGCGGAATCCTACGGCGATGATTTCGTCAATCCAACCGCAGAGAATAACGAAGATCCCGGTGGCCGCAGACAATTGCCCGACATTGACGAACTGAACTCCAGTCTTCGCTCTGCCAATGACAAGTCCCGCCCGGCCGAACACAAAGGTCAACCCGTGACGCCGCGCAGGAAAGTGGCGGGTCGTGTAGGGTTTTATCTGGCGGTTTGGATCGCGCTTTTGTTGACTGCCACCTATACGCTGGACGAGCAGATCGTAAGCTCTGTGCCGCAGGCGGAGCCATTTCTGGACAGTTATACCACACAGGTTGACAAGGGGCGGCTGTGGCTGGACGGTGTTGCAAACGATGTGGTTGCAGCGGCAAAAAATCTGTTGGCGCAATATTTATAGGGCCGATTGCTGTTTTCAGGTCGGGTTTTTCTCTTGAACAGGAGATGTCATGCCAACTTCCGCAGGCGGGTTTCACCCCCAACAGGTATGGGATTTTTGGTTTCCGGACAACGGCCACAGTTCTGATCTGGACAGCCACAGGGATTTTTGGATCTGGCGGATGACCGGCCGTGCCGATGAAGACATATGCAATAATTTTACTGAAATGGCCGAAGCGGCGGTTCAGGGACAGCTGGATCACTGGGCGGAAACCAAAGAGGGCTGGCTTGCCCTGATCATTGTGCTTGATCAGTTTTCACGTTCGGTCTGGCGTGACAGCCCGCAGGCGTTTGCGCAGGACATCAAGGCCGCGCGACTGGCGCTGGATGGGATTAAAAGCGGGTTTTACCAGCAACTTGAAAACGTCTGGGAAAAAAATTTCGTGCTGATTTGCATTGGTCATTGCGAGGGGCCGGATCATTTGGAGCGCATTGATTTAACAATAGAGATGTCGGATAAATTGAAAGAAACGGCACCAAAGCAGTTGACGAAAATGTATGAATTGTCGTCCGGTCAGCCACGGCTGGTGCGCGGCATCATCCAGCGGTTTGGCCGTCATGCGCATCGCAATGAAGTGCTGGGCAGAATTTCCACAGCCCAGGAAATCGCCTAAGTTAAAGAAGGAAAGTTTCCACACAACCGCCCGCCATCGGAACTCGACGCGCAGTTGAAGGCAGGTGATTAATAACCTGTTTTGCCCTCAGAACCGGTCCAGCAGCCTTTCCAGATAATCCAGCTCGATCTTTGGACGACTGCGCTCGCCGGAACGGCGGCGGATTTCATCGATGATTTCGCGCGAGCGGCGGAAGATGTCCTCTCCGGGTAGAATATTCTCATCCGATCCGATGCGCCCCGAGGTGCCAACCTGCCGACCCAATGGGTCGCGGCGGCTGTCAGGATCATAAGAACCGGCCTGATCGCCCTGCTGCCCGTTGTTTTGGTTCTGGTCGCGCGCAATGTCTTCGCTTAGGTTTTGTATGCCGTCGCGCAGCGCGTCCAACGCGCCTGCCTGATTGTCCAGTGCGCCCGCTGTATCGCCGTCTTCCAAATTATCGCGCGCCGCGCCCATTTCGCGTTCCGCCCGATCAAGAGCTTCGCGCATGGCACGGCCCTCTTCGCTGTCACTGCCGGGTATTTGCCCCTGCTGTTGTTCCAGCAATTGGCGCAAGGCTTCCTGCCGACGCGCCAGTTCACCGGGGCTTAGTCGGCCCGTCTGACCATCCTCGCCGTTTTGTTGCCCACGAGATGACTGTCCGTTTTGCCCCTGCCGGTCGGCGTTGAACTGTTCCTGCAATTGACGAAACGCTTCGTCAGACAGATCCTGCTGTTGGCGCAACATGTCCTGCAAATCCTGCAACGATTGCTGGCCCGGCCCCTGCCCCGGTTGGCTGGGATCACGTCGCGCGGTCTGAATATTTTCCATCATCTGGCGCAGTTGTTCCAGCAGCGCCTGCGCTTCGTCGGTTCGCCCCTGTTCCGCAAGTTCCTGAATACGGTCCATCAGTTCCTGCAACTGGTCGCTGGTGATTTCCTGACCCGGTTCGATCTGGCCATTCTGCTGGTCCGGATTCTGTTCCGCGTCCCGCGCCAGTGCCTCCAGATATTCGCGCGTGGCCTGTCGCAGCTCGTCCATCAGGCGGGCAATTTCTTCTTCTGTCGCTCCGTTTTCCAGCGCTTCTGACAGCCGTTCCTGTGCCCGGCGCAACCTTTCAGCGGCGTTGGAAACGTCGCCGTCTTCCAGCAACAATGCCGCACGCCACAACAAATCCGCAACGTCATCCCGCACATCAGTGCCTAGGCTGGGATCCATATTGAATTCCAGTCGCCGCAGGGCAGACCGAATAACCAGATAGGCCTTTTCGTTGATCAGCAGATCCTCAGGATGGTTGGTTGTGGCCCGCAACACCTGCGACACCCGCACCGCGTTCTTTCGGTTCCACAGCAAATCACGGCGCTGTTCGGCAATCGCTGCCGCTGTTGGATCAAAAAACCGGCGGCCCGGCATGATAATGGTTTCCGGTTCATTGGCCGATGATTGCCCGGCGGCGTCGTCCACCTGCAGATCAAGTAAAACCGGCAGTCCGGCAAATACATGCGTTGACAGGTCTTCGACCAGCACATCATCAAAAGACAGGGTGTTGCCGGTGTAGGGCAACGGCAGGTCAAGAACCACGGCGTCTACCGGTTCGGGATCAAGTTGCAAACCGTAACGACGATCCACGCTTGGCAGATCAATCGTCAGCGTCGCGGTTCCGCCGGTCACGCCGTAATCATCAGCGGCGGTAAACTTCAGCTCCATCTCGCCATTGGGCGTGCGTTCCACCGGATCGGTCAGCGAAATCGACGGTGGTTTATCAGGTATTACGTCAAAGCGCCATGTCTCGGTGGTGTTGTCTGGGCCGGTCAGCGACAGGGAACCGTTTTGCCTGATGATGAACTCTCTGCCCGTTTCATCCTGCACCACCGCCGGATCAATGCTGACGCCGGACACAGTTTCCCTAACCTCAATCGAATTTGCCTGACCATACAGCCGCAAGATAACCTTGCTGCCTGTCGGTACCGGCACCACAGCGGCCTTCGATAGGTCATTTAGATAAATTGTCGGCAAACCGGTATACCCCGGCGGTTCGATCCAACCTTCAAATATGGGTCCCTGCACCAGCGCCGCGTTGCCGTCAGGATCAAGGGTATTGATCAGGCTTTCACTGCGGTTAATCGAGCCAAAGAAAAGCGCTGCAACCAATGCTGTGGCCGCCAGATACCGCAGGGCAAAAGGATCAAACCGCGAGATTTTCAGGTCCGGCTGCACAGCCCTGGCCGCCTTTATTTCATTGGCCATTCGGGCCAGATGCGCGTCCCACACGTTTTTGGATGCCAGGTCGCCCTGCCCAATCGCCTGATTATCCCAAAGCGAGGTCAGCGGCTGGCCTTGCATGGAGCGATCAAGGCGATCTATCGCCTCCACTGAACGGGGCCATTTGAATTTACGTACGCCGGATATCAGCGTCCAAATCACTGCGACCGCCGCGGTCAGAGTCAAAATATACGCAGCTTCCAGATTTAGGATATCCTGCAGCCCAAAAGACAAAGCAGACCACAAAACAAAAATCACCGACCAGAACGGCCAGAACGCCAGCGTCACACGTTCGGCCAGCATACCAATCCACGTCAGACGCAAAGGCCAGCGCAGCCTGTTCAGGGCCCTTTCGCGCCTTAAAGCCTGACTTGCGGAAACATCAATGTTTCTTGCGTTTTTCTTCATTCACCGTCCAAAATAGACGAAAGTAATGGGTGGCCGGTTAAAGCCACACAGGAACCTTATCGCGGTTTATCATATCTTCATAGGTGGGACGTGACCGTATGACAGCAAATTGATCCCCCTTAACAAGCACTTCGGGCACCAGCGGGCGCATATTGTACTCTGACGACATGGCGGCACCATAGGCCCCTGCCGAGCGGAACGCCAACAGATCACCGGCGGCCATCGGCGGCATGTTGCGCAACCGGGCAAACGAGTCGCCCGTTTCACAAACCGGGCCAACGATATCCATTGGTGAAAGCTCCACACCGGCGGCGGGTTGCACAACCGGATCAATATCGTGGTGGGCTGCGTACATTGCCGGACGCAGCAAATCATTCATCGCCGCATCGACGATCAGAAAGTCCCGCTCTGCCCCCTGTTTCAAATAGATCACCGAACTGACCAGCACGCCAGCATTGCCAACAATCAACCGCCCCGGCTCGATCTCTATTTCGCAGCCCAGATCGCCCACCGTGCGGCGGATGACATCGCCGTATTCAATCGGCAGAGGTGGAGCGGTGTTTGAGCGCGCATAGGGAATGCCAAGACCGCCACCCAGATCAAGGCGGGTGATTTTGTGCCCGAGCTTGCGCAGGTGACGGGTTAGATCGGCTACTTTGTTGAAAGCCGTTTCATAGGGTGCGAGATCGGTCAGTTGGCTGCCGATATGAACGTCCACCCCCACCACCTGCAATCCGGGCAATTTGGCCGCTTGGTTGTAAACCTGTGGGGCACGGCCAATCGGGATCCCGAACTTATTATCAGATTTGCCGGTGGCGATTTTTTCGTGGGTTTTGGCGTCCACGTCCGGGTTGACCCGCACGGCGATATCTGCGGTCTTGCCAAGGTCCGTGGCCACCTGTGAAAGCAGCCGCAGTTCCGGCTCGCTTTCCACATTGAATTGGCGCACGCCGTCGCGAAGCGCCAGCGCCATTTCATCGCGGGTTTTCCCGACACCGGAAAAAACGATCCGCTCTCCCGGCACGCCCGCCGCCCTAGCCTTGGCGTATTCACCACCCGAAACCACATCTATGCCGGCCCCCAGATCTCCCATCAGTTTTAACACCGCCAAATTGCCATTGGCCTTCATGGCATAACAAATCAGATGATCCAGTCCTTCAAGCGCTTCCTCAAACAGGTGAAAATGCCGGGTCAGGGTTGCGGTAGAGTACAGGTAAAACGGCGTGCCAACCGCAGCTGCGATGTCCGGTATCGCCACGTCTTCGGCGTGCAGAACGCCGTTCCGGTAAATAAAATGGTCCATCAGGCAATCGGTCGCGTGCGCAGGAACAAAAACAGCGGCAGGGCGCAGGACAGGCCGATCAGGCCAATCAGCGGAATGCAGATCAGCACCCAGTAATCCTTGCGCACATAGGTTTCCGCCAAGATCCAAACACTCAGGGCAATCGACGCGATCACCAGATCCCAATACAGGCCGGTTGCCGCCAGATTGCCCTGCCACGCCGCAAACAATGCATCCAGATCAAACCCGTTTTCCTGCACCCACGGCACATAAAACACCATCGGCACCACGGTGCCCGCAATGGCAACCAGCAAGTAAATAACGCGCAAAGCGGACATGGACTATTTGGATTTCTTCGCGGTGGGCGTCAAAGGCTCGCCGTCCACACCACAGGCAGACAGGCCGGAAAATCCAATCAGGACCACTATCAAAACAAGTTTCACGTCACATCCTTTCGCCAGCGCTTTATCTGTGCCCGCACCTGCGAAGGTGCCGTGCCGCCATAACTGGTTCGGCTGCTAACAGAATTCTGCACGCCAAGCACCTCAAAAACCGTGTCATCGATGACATTGCAAACGCTTTTCATGCTCTTCAGCGTCAAATCCTGCAGTTCACACCCCTGATCTTCCGCCATCTTTACCAGCGCACCGGTCACATGATGGGCTTCACGAAAGGGCATGTTTTGGCT
>Ga0209992_10003397_pt1 | contig 13413 bp, 18 predicted proteins | sample 2SBtaG_2_FD_182564 | JGI IMG/M metagenome (GOLD analysis project Ga0209992, IMG submission 182564) | Deep subsurface microbial communities from Kolumbo volcano to uncover new lineages of life (NeLLi) - 2SBTROV12_ACTIVE470 metaG (SPAdes)... | ecosystem: Environmental > Aquatic > Marine >... | reverse complement strand
AAAATATCAATTTGTAGATGATGTAAACACTGATAATCTAAAAATTATTGAAGCAGATTTTCAAGAAGTATCTTGGTCAAGTCAGGCTAAGTTTGATGTTATTTTTATGGATATTGATCCTATTACACCAGAAATATATGATAATTTTTTTAAAAAAGTATTTAACTCTTTTTCTCGGCACTGTATAGTAATTTTTAGTAGTTATTCAAGTGAAGAAATTGCACCTTTGCTAGAACAAAAAGTAGAACAATACTCAGATAGACTTGTTACAGAATTTAAGTTTCAAAGAATATCATCAGGAAATGCAGATTCTTGGGGATATTACAGCGGTATTGCAGTATATGGATTTAGAAAAAAGGCATTTGCAAAAAATGATTAAAAATAAAATTCAAGAACGTATGCAGGAATTATGCCTTCCTATAGATCAACAAATTATGATGTGTGATAGTAGAGAAGATGTTCTAATGATGGCTTGTGCTATGCTACAAAAAGTTAAAACTATGCTAGATTCACAAATTGGCATAAAAGGAAGAAAACAAATATTAGGAGATGCTAATAATGATTAAAAAAAGTGCTATTAGTCTTATTAGTTATGATGCACATTTACTTCCAAATAGTATTAAAACATATTATGAGTATGTAGATGAAATTATTCTAGGACTTGATAAGGATAGAATTACGTGGAGTAAAAATAAATTTTCTTTTGATGAGACTGTGTTATGGAAAGAATTAGGAGAGATTGATACTGAAAATAAAATATCAGTTATTGAGGAAGATTTTCATAAAAGTGAAGTTGCAATTGAAAATGATAATTATGAAAGAAATTTTCTAAAAGACCAATGTGAACATGATATTATAGTTAGTGTTGATGCAGATGAAAATTTACTAGCTCCAAAAGAATTTTTTATTGATTTTCTTCCTTTAACTGTTCCCTATATTAAAGATTATGATATTTGTATGACGTGGGCTACACCATATAAAGAAATTGATGATACAACACTAGTAATTGCAAATCATGATACAACTCCTTACTTTCAAGAAACTCAAGGATTTATAACGCATAAAGATAGTACATTTACATATGCAAGATGGACAGATAAAAGTGGTGGTGGATTAGGAAGGCTTTTAAGTCCTCTTGTAATTATTCATTATAGTCTTTGTCGACAAGAAGACGATTTACATAAAAAAGTTCATAATATTGGTCATTCTGATATTGCTGAAACCGATCCATTTTTTGATCTTTGGAAACAAGTGACTTTAGAAAATTATCACGAACTTAAAGATTTTAGAACTTCAGGGATTGGTTCTGCTCAGTGGCCATCTCTGTTTCCGGTTAAAACAGAACAATTAATGAGTTATTATGAACAGTTTGCACATAAGGCGTACCAATGATAAATATTGAAATATTAGGAAAATTTTACGATAATCATTCTCTTTCTATTATTAATCGACATTTAGCTACTAATTTAAATAAGTGTAAAGATTTTAATATACTTTTAACTCCTTTAGATTCTATAAATCCTAACTGTAATGTAGATATTAATACTTTAAAACTGATTAAAAAGCTATCTAATAAAGAAGAAAAAATAATTGATATACAATTAAGACATTCTTATCCACCAGTTTGGAATTGGCCAACAGATAAAAATACCAAAGTAGTTTATATTCAACCTTGGGAGTATCCTAAAGTTCTTTTTGAGTGGCAATACAAATTTGAAACATTTGCTGATATGCTTTGTGTTCCTTCTAATTATGAAAGAGATGTTTTTATTACAGGAGGTATGAATCCAGATAGAATTGTTACTATACCTAATGGTTATGATGATAGTATATATAATCATAAAAAAGTTAAACCATTTATTGATAGAATCGATCCTAAAAAATATAATTTCGTTTTTGTTGGTAATGGGCAGTGGAGAAAAGGAATAGATATCCTTCTTAATGGCTGGAAAGATGCTATTAAACGATATGACAATTGCACATTAATCGTCAAAGATAATCCTCAAATTTATGGTGTTAATAATCTTCTTAATGAAATTATTAAACTTCAATATAAAACTCAATGCGGAGAAATTATTTATATAGACGAGCAGCTTTCAGATTTAGAAATGGCTAGTATTTATAAAAATTCCTCATTCTTAATTCATCCTTATAGAGCAGAAGGATTTGGTATGCATGTCCAAGAAGCTGTAGCTTGTGGTTGTTATCCTTTTTTGCCTGGTGTTGGTCCTCATAATGATTTTATACCAGAAGATGTTGGAATTAGGTTTGCAACTAATACAAATGCAATTAATATTACAGATCATCAATATTTTGCTCTTAAACCAGGTGATGCAACTACTTTAATGAGTACTCATACATTTGCACACGAACCTGTAACTGATGATGTCAAAAACAAGATTGCGGGAATTTACCACCATCATCAAAAAAATAAATTGATAGATGATATTAAAAATGTTAAATTAGAGAATACATGGACAAATGTATGTAAAAAATACGAGGAGGTACTTAGAAATGTCTCAGAGTATATACAACCGAACAGAGTCTCTTGAGCAAAAAATATTAAGAGAATTTCATTTTCATGCTCCTACTATTAATGAAGAAGTACATGGTGAGCTTCCTAAACTCTCTAATAAAGCAAAAATTTTTATTCAAGATAATTTAGGAAAAGAAAATTCTTTTTTTAGATTTGGAGTATCAGGAGGGGGATGTTCTGGTTTTAACTATCTTATGGATGAAGATACAGAACTAAAAGATGATGATATTATGTTTTGTGAAATACCAAAAGCAGTGATTGATGCTGTTAGTATTAAATATCTTTATGGCTCTACAATAAACCTAGATGATAATGGTTTTGGAAAAGGATTAGTAGTAGATAATCCAGGAGCTGTTCAGAGTTGTGGTTGCGGAACTAGTTTTAGTTTTGATCCTGATGTTTGGAATGAGTGAGATAGGTAAACTAAAATGGATTTTAAAAGAAAGTAAGCTTCCTTGGTTAAAACTTGATATAGAATTTCCATATGAAGAAATGTTAGAGGAGGCAAAAGCTTATAAAGACCGTTTTGTTAAACATCGTGCAGAAGATCAAATTCATGGATATAAACATTTTGGCTGGTCTAGTCTATGTCTTCATGGTATCTCCTCTACTCATACTAATCATTATGAATCTTACGGATTTAAATCCAATGATGAAACTCCCTATAGATGGACTGAACTCTCTTCTCTGTGTTACAAAACTACTAAATGGTTAACAGAAGTTTATCCTTGTGATATTTATTATCGTGTACGTTTTATGTTACTTGAGCCTGGTGGCTTCATAGCTCCTCATGCTGATACTTTAGACCATAAGCTTTCTCCTGTAAATATAGCATTAAATCATCCTAAAGGATGTATTATGAAAATGGCAGGATATGGAACAGTACCTTTTAAAGAAGGCGAAGCATATATTCTCGATGTCGGTAATACTCATGCTTACTATAATAAAAGTAATCAAGATAGATATCATATCATAGTTCATGGTAACTATAAGTCTAACAATAAGTGGAAAGAATTAATTGAAAATAGCTACAAGAAAAATGGGATTAAATAAGAATTATATAGTAGGTATTCTTGATGACTCTTCTGTAATTCCAAATCCTACAGCAGCACAAAAATCAAAAGAATTAACTGAATTTTTTACAAGATTTAAATATTTTGGCAAAATACTTTCTGGAACCACTGTTAATCAAATTTTAGATAAAGCATTAGAAGAAAATAAAAAATACTGTATTATTCATTGTGTAGGACATTTAATAAAAGAAGCACATTTCTTTAGTTTATTAGAAAAATGGATGGACTCGCATAATTTTTTTATTACAGGACATATAATGGATAAACAAAATCCAAATTCTGCACATCCAGAAGGTGATGGATACTATGGGCTTCATAAACAATGTTTACTTGTTAATTTAGATTATTATAAAAAATTTGATAGACCTATTTATGGAAAAAAAGAAAATTCTAAAGCAGTAAGTATAACGAAAGCCATAAGAAGTGTTCATGATATACATGATGATTATACTCCTTTAATGCTTAAACCAACAGACGAAACTGTAGTATGTACTCCTCTTGTAGATGGTTGGAATTTTATAAATAAAAGTCTTGAAAATGATTTAATCGTATACAATTTTCATCCTAAAATTAGAGAACAAAAACAATATGTCTACCCTAATAAAAGTGCAGAAGAATTAAATCGACAATTATATTGGATTAATAATATTGTTTCTTATGCACCTACTTGTGTATTTTTATGGAATACAGAGGGATATAGTGATTTAAAATATGTAAAATTAAATAAATCAATTGATCATCTTTATGCTGTTGCAGCAGCTTTCAAACCTAATTTTATTTTAAATAAATTTGGCTTTAATGATTCTACTAAAGTTACTTATTTTGATTATAGTAAACAAGCTTTAGCGTATAAACGTATGTTACTAGAGCACTGGGACGGCGAAGATTACCCACATTTTATTCAATGGGCAAAATCAAAATATTCTATAAATGAAACTGCAGGAATAAGGACAGAAAATGAAACTGTAGATGATTTATGGCAAAGAGAATTAAAATATTGGGGATCGGAAAAAACTCTAAAAAATCATTGGCAAGATTATAAAACACTTGACCATAAATATATTCATTGTGATATTTGCGAAAATCCCGAAAAACTAACTAATAAAATAGTTGGCAACGGTACTCAAGTAATTTGGTGGAGTAATGTTTTTCACACTGTTAATGCTCATTATTTAAGAGGTTTACAAGGCGTTAAAACTTGTTATAATAAATGGATATCGCAAATAAATAGTAAAGATAATAATATGTATATTATGGGTAAAGATTACTTAAATCGTCCTGTTGAAGGCAGTACATTAGAGGAGTATTTAAATGAAAATTAGTGATGATAAACTTAAACTATTTGATAATGAAGGTGATCTAAGAAATTATCTAAAAATTAATGGACAAAGTGGTAATGCTATAGAGCAGTCAGTAGATAGATGGAAAAATCTTAATACTGAAGATTCTGCGAGTCAAAAAACAACGATGGTTGTTACTGAAACGGATACAACAGTAGAAACAAAATAAATGAACAAAGATTACGGAGCTGCATTCCATAAAAATAATGGAAATGCTGTTAAAGTTACCGTTAACGAGTTTAGAGAAAATTTATATTTACATATCAGAGAATATGCAATGGACGGTGACACAGGACAGTGGTTTCCGACAAAGAGTGGTTTTGCACTACCTGCAGATGAAGTTTGCTCTCTATTACCTCTCCTAGAAGAAGCAGCGGAAGACGTTAGTAAAAGATTCGTGCATTCTACTCAATTTGAATTTGAGTTTGGAGAATTAAATGAGCGTTAAAGCGTGGAGTGATGAACAAGAAAATGAATTAATTTCTTTATACACTAAAGATGATATTAAAGATGTGCATGAACTTGCTAAACATTTTGAAAAAGGGTATCGTAGTGTAATTAGTAAATTAGTTCAATTAAAAATTTATGAAAAGCCAAAGATTGGTGAAGCAGAAAAAGGACAGACAGTAAAAGTGATGCTTCGAGATCTTGAAGACCTATTAGATATTCAAGTTGAAGGGACAAATTTAAATAAAAAAGAAAATTTATATAAACTTCTTACAGCTATAAAGGATAAACTTAATGCCAGCTAATAAAAGTTATATGTACGGACAAGAAGTAAACTTTGGAATATTAACAAATAAACCAAAAAGAGAACCTTATTGGGATTACATGGCTCGTAGAGGAGCAGGAGGAGGAACAATGTTAACTACTGAAACTACTACAATTACTGATGAAGTATACCCCGCAAGAGAAGATGTACCAGCTGATCTTTGGGGTAAGCCTGTAATTAAAGGAAAAGTAAAAGGTTCTGTAGCTGCTTTATCAAAAGCATCTGCTGCAGTAAATAAAAATGAAGCACTAGCTAAATCTGCTATCCAAAGTAATCATTCTAGTATGTCAGATGCAGTAAATCATCCTCCGCACTATAATAAAGGTATTGAAACTACACAATATATTAAATCTTGGGAAATGAATTGGAATCAAGCTAATGTTATCAAATACGTTTCTCGTTATAATTTAAAAAATAAAAATGATGTAAATATACAAATACAAGATTTAATGAAAGCTAAATGGTACTTAGAGGATTTAATTCGTGAATTGGAAAAATATAACCCATATTAAAAAATTTGATGCGCCTTGGGAACACTATATGTTGGACAATTTTTTACCAGAAAATTTATATTCTTTTGTAAAAAATTATCCACTTCAAGAAGGTGTTGAAAGATGCTTTATGAATAAACATCCTAAGTTTTACGCATTAAAATATTGGTTTGATAAAAAATTTAACATCCCAAATACAACATTTAGAGGAGAGATATCAAAAAATATTTTGCATAAACCTCACTCAGATGATCGTTTACGAAAATTAAGTATAATTGTAACCATTGATAGAAGTCATAAGTCTATTGAAGGAACGTATTTATATGATAAAGATATTAATTTAAAAAAAATAATTCCTTGGAAAAATAATAGAGCATTAATTTTTACTCCTATTGAAAATATTACTTATCATGCATGTCAAGAAGATCTTGATTTTAAAGAAGAAAGACGTACTGTTGTAGTTAGTTATGTTGATAAGAAAGGCTGGAAAGATAAACATCAATTATGGGATTAATAGGCGTAATTAAATATAAAACAGTTAGTGAGAGATTTCCTGGAAAACATACACGAATATTTGCTAATAATAAAAACTTAGTAGAAATAAAAATTGATCAGCTTCTATCTAGCGGAGTAGAGCATATCTTTATCAGTACAGATGATGAAAATGTACATAATACAGAAAACGTAACATATATTAAAAGAGACAAAAAATATTGTAATAATACTACTAAATTAAGTATTGTGCTTAAAGAAGTTTATAGTAGTATTCCTGTTGACGCAAATCAAGATATTATTTATACTTTATCCTGTTGTCCTCTATTTTCTCGTTATGATGAGATGTATGATGAATATTTAAAAAGTAATACAAATCAAATTGCTGTACATCCAAGCACACATTATTATTTAGACGTTAATAAAAGACCTATTAATTTTAATTTTGGTATGTGGCATTCTTACTCTCAAGGTATTGATCCAATTTATATGTATCCATATGCAGGAACTCTATGTAAAATGTCTGATTTACTTGAGGTTAATTATCATATACCAACAACTTTTAATTATTTCAGTATGAATCAATTTGAGGCTATTGATATTGATTATGAAGAAGAATTTAAACTTGCACAAGAGGTTTATAAATGGAAATAAATCAGGTTCAAGATAGTTTTAAATTTTATTTTTATAGAGGACGAATACCTTTTAGTTTAATACATAAACCTCTTAAATTAAAATGTTTAAATGAAATGGTAACTCAAATTCTTACAGATTGGGTTCGTGCTTGTGATGCTGGAGCAATGTGGGATGAAAAAATAAATAATCCTGTAACTTTTATAATTCCTAATCATGCTGGAATAATACCTAATCAATATGAAATACCTCAGATCATTGTACCTGTAGGAAATATAAGAGTCATAACATCTTTTTTAAGAGAAGATAAAGATATAGATGCAATAGTAGTTACTACACTTAGTTTTTTTGGTAAATTAGATAGAAGTCCTTTAAGGATTCATTTAGAAAAATTATATCCTGAACCAACAATAAAAAATAATTCTATTACTCTTGCTCCTGTATACCCACCAGACTTAGTTGAAGAATTTTCTACTAAAACAAAAACAATAGAAAAAATTAAAGATAAGATTGGAATTAAAATTTCAACTCATGAATTTCAAGGTATCCCTTCTATTGAGACTACTTTTTCTACGGGAAAATCTATGAAAATTTTTTCTGGTAATCCCTTTAAGGCAGCTAGAGATTTAATAAAATTTTTAAATGAAGAATATAAAACGATAAAAAATGAAAACAATTAATTTTTGTGGAGATTCTTTTATCCCAAAAGCTGAAAGAAAAGATTTTTGGCATTTAGTTTTAGCAGATATGTTAAACGCAAAAATAATTGGATTTGGTTTACGGGGAAGTGCTCATGAACATGCAATGAGAACTTTTAATCCTGATGCAGATATTACTGTATTTGTATGGACAGAACACAGTAGAGTATATAACAAAAAAATTCCTTTTGGAAATATAACTTCTATTACTGAGAGATTAAAAACGTCTACATCAGCAGATTGGTACAAACCCTTTTCAACAGGTAAACCTGAAAAATTAGATTCACTTTTAAAACTGTATTATATGTATTTATATGAAGATGACATTTCAAAAGAAAGACAAATAAGAGATCTTTATTGGTTTGATAAAGAACCTTTATCTAAATATAATGGTAAAATTATTCATCTTTTTAGTTTTGATGTTACCTATAAGTTTAAAAATGGAATTACGTATAATACTCCTTTATATAATATAGCTAAGTCTGACCCGTCTTTACCAAGAATAGGTAAATTTTCTGTTCCCAAAGCTAAATTTTTAGCTAAAGAAGTGTATAATCTTATTAAGAATTAAATTATATTTTGACAATACCCTTTATTTATGGTAATTTATATTTCTAACAAGGAATTTAGGCATGAACTACCACCAGTTAAAGAACTACGTTCTTGAGCATTCTCATAAATATTATGACTTATCAACGCAAAGCATCTCCGATGCAGAGTGGGATCAAGCTTATGATAAACTTGAAGCAATGGAAAAAGCGCAAGGATGGCGAGACTCTAATTCGCCAACGTTGAAAGTAGGTGGCGCTGTTGGTAAAGTAAGTCACCCTTATACCCTTTATTCGCTAAGAAAAATATATGAAAAGGACGAATTAGATGAGTGGATGGATATCCGCACCCCAAAAATTGATGGGACAAATCTCACAGTTATTTATAAGAATGGAAAATTACATTTGGCGCTCACTCGAGGGAATGGAGATCGAGGTGATGATGTCACAGAACTCGCACGAGAAATTACCAACATCCCTCAAAAAATCACTACCGATCACGCGCAAGTCGTAATAAATGGCGAGTGTGTCACAGACAACGATGTTGAAAACTTTCGCAATTATGTCAGTGGCGCGTTAGGCTTAAAGTCGCCAGAAGAGTTTCGTGAAAGAAACATTCAGTTTATTGCGCACGACATTCTTTCGTTTACAATGAATTATACAACTAAAATTAATGTGCTACAGAACATGGGATTCTTTACTGTATTAGATGACGGTGCATGGGAATATCCGTGTGATGGTGTGGTATATCGCTGTAATGATTGGCAAAAGTGTAGTAATCTAGGCTATACATCAAAATATCCTAGATTTGCTGTGGCACTAAAAAGTCGAGAAACTATTACTGCAATTACTACGCTAAAAGAAGTACTATGGACAATTGGCCGCACAGGAGTTGTTGCTCCAACAGGTGTAGTTGATCCTGTAGTACTAGATGATGCTACTATCTCCCGAGTTACCCTTCACAATATAGAACAAATCGAAAGTCATAATTTAGGTTTTGGTGATCGTATTGAAATTGAGCGGGCCGGAGGAGTTATACCTAAATTTCTACGAGTGATTGAACATTCTCCGCATAATCTAAAAATTACTAAGAAACATGCAGAAGAGAGTGTTAATTGTAAACTAAAACGAGTGGGACCAAAACTTTTCTCAGATCGTGCTAACTCTACTAAAGTTTTGGAACACTTTATAAAAACACTAGACATTAAAGGACTTGGCCCAGCAAGTGTAAGGAAATTAAAATTAATGCACCCAGTTGACTTATTTGATAATCCTAACTGGGATATACTTGGTGCAAATGGGGCAAAAATTGAAGAAGAAATCGAGCGAACTAAAACTAAGCCCTATTCACTCGTACTTGCTGCTCTTGGTATTCCAGGAGTCGGAAAACGAGCAGCAAAACTCATTACCCGACACATTTCAAGATTTCATACTCTACGAGATATTGAAGTTACCGAAATTAAAGGAGTGGGCCCAAGCACGATTGATAGCATTCTCACATGGTTGGATGAGAATGAAGAATGGGTGGAAGCACTTCCACTTCAACTAGAAGAAGATTTAACTGTAGATGAAGTTCTACAAACTCCTAAAAGAAAGATTTGTATTACTGGCAAGATGGATATGACTCGATCACAACTAGGAGAACATCTTCAAAAATATGGATTTGCAGTAGCATCTACTGTTACAAAAGATTGTTACGCATTAATCTCTGGCGGAGACTCAACTAGTTCTAAATTTAAAAAAGCTGAAATGCAAAATGTTACTATTTTAGACTATTGGAAAAATAAGTCCAATATATTAAATGGCGAATTTTAAGTTTATTATAAATTAACCAAAACACAAGATTCCGCAAAATTAATCTTGCTTTGAATACAATTTTCTCTTATAATCATTACATAGTCAAGAAGACAACAGCTTCTTGAGCAAACTTCAAAATTTATCAACGAGGGGATTTAATCCAATGAGTAAGTTTGAATATACTGATGAAATGGTTACTGAAATGCATTCAGTAGCCGCTAGTGGTGTTGATGAAAATGTCATCGAATCGCTAATGGAAGACTTTGGTTTTCCACGCCGGTCTGTTACGGCTAAGCTGCGTAAGCTTGGTTTTGATGTACCAAAGAAGCCGGGTGCAGCTCCGGTTTTCTCTGCTGATGAGACTGAAGCGCTTTCTGCGTTTCTATCAGAAAATTCCGGCACATATACGGCAGATGAAATTGCTGCTACTTTTGCTGATGCTAAGTTTACGGCACGGCAAATCAATGGGAAGGCTCTTTCTCTTGAAATGACTTCTCATGTTAAGCCTGCTGAAAAGAAGGCTCCACAACGCACTTTCTCAGAAGATGAGGAAGCGCAAATTGAAACGATGGTGGGAGACGATAAGTATCTGGAAGAAATTGCAGAAGCTCTTGGTCGCACGGTTAATTCAATTCGGGGTAAGCTTCTCAGCATGGGTCTTCGCGCTGTTCAGCGAGACAAGAAGACTTCAAAGAGTGATCCTTATGAGGGGATTGAGGATATGCTTGAGCAAACAGTTGAAGAGATTGCAGATCACTTTGATAAGACTGTTCGCGGAGTCAAGACGGTTCTTACCCGTCGAGGTCTTGCGTGTGCTGACTACACACCGAAGTCGGTTGCAGAGTAACATTTTAATGCGAAGGAAAAGGGGGTAGATAAATATCTATCCCCTTTTTTTATATAAATGACTGATTTAACTCTTTGTGAGCTTCAAGACGAAACTATAGATTATCTATTAGGAATGCAGTTAGATGATAAACGTGCATATTTTCATAAATTAGTTGAAACGTACTATCCCAATGCGTTAAATAATGAAGATGAATATGAAGATTTAATTGAAAATTATATTTCTTGTATGTATGTAGAAAAACTATATCGTTCTAATAGATTTTTTAATGAACGATTTACTATAATTTATACCCAAACTGGATTAATTAGAAATATAATAAATGACATTTATTTTATAGAAGACGATCTGATCACACATTAATAATCTATACTTGCCATCTGCCTGTTTTTGTCGTATAATGTAAAAAATGGAGTAGATAATGGCAAAATCCCCTACAATTTCTGAAGCAAAAATTCGCCAAGCTATTTGGATGCTGAAAAAAGGCAAAACCAAAAAAATTGTGTGCGACCATATAGGTATTTCTTATAGTCCTAAAAGACTTGATACAATAATTGAAGATTTCTATAAACGTATCGAGCGAGAAAAAGAACTAAAATCAAAGGCACGCTTCAAAAAGTTTTCTGATGCAGAAAAGAAATCTATAGCAGACGATTACCTAAAGGGTGATGGTCTTTCTGCTATTGGACAACGTAATTTTATCTCTCCTCAACGAGTTAAAAAGTTTTTAATGGATCTTAATGTTCCATTGCGTAGTCGAGGTAAGAAAAAAGCAGCTAAAGTTGAACATGTTATTCAAGATTTAGATGTAAAGTTTAAAGTAGGACAAAAAGTATTTATTGCAGATACAAGTGAATATGCAGAAGTAAAAGAAGTATTTGATGAAGATTGGATAGAAGAACATAGAAATCCTGCTAGACGTAGATATGTTGAAATGCATTGTCTTAATAGAGCTAAAAAATTATATGGAGAAGAATATGAAGGTCGTGAAGATATTCACTGGAATATTTATTGGCAATATGATGATGGTTCTGAATGGAAAGAGTGGGCAATCAAAAATAGAATTAATCAAGTTGAATCTATCATAGAAGAAACAGGAAGAGAAGCATATCGTTTATTTGTTCTTGGAGATCAAGGACATTTTATAGAACTTAACAGACATAAACTTTATCCGGTAATGACAATTGGCAATTGATTTACAAAAATTAACTCTGCGTAGGCTATTAGATACTCAGAGTAATGATCTATATTCTAAACTTCTTAATCAGTATTTTACTGGTATTAATCATGTGTTGTTTGATAAAATTAAAAGTTTTTATAAATCACACATGCGTTTACCATCTACTGATGAAATTACTGCGCTTAGAAAAGATATAGGATTACAAGAGTATATTGAAAATCAAATACTTGATGAAGAAAATTATAATGAAACAATTGCAGATGAGTTTCTTGTATCTCAATTACAAGATTTTTATATTCGTGATGAAACCATTCATTTTCTTGATAAATTTGTAGATAGTCTTGATGATTATGAAAAGGTCGAAATCGTAGATCAGTTTCAAAATCACCTATTAAAACTTAATCAAGCAATTCCACATGATGATGAGTTATATGATGTTGCAGAATTAGAATTTTTCCCATCAGAAGATGATTTTAAAATTTATCCAAGCGGGTTAAGTGCTGAGTTTGATAATATTAATGGGGGTTTTGCAACTCAAGAACTTGTTCTGCTTGGTGGTCGTCGTGGTTCTGGTAAATCTATCATTTCTTTAAATTTAGCTCTTAATAGATTTTTACAAGGTAATACAGTTGCATTTTTTACAATTGAGATGCGATATAAAGAAGTTTATGATCGAGTATTAAGTATTATATCTGGTGTACCCTTTCTTGATATTTTTCGTAATAAACTAAATGATCGTCAAAAAATACAAATGGCTAAATCTAAGATAGAAACTTTTTATAAGTCTAATGACAAGTTAAAGAAAATGGTCAAAGATTTAGAGATAAATAAGGATTTTAAATTATTTGAACAGAAAGTAAAAATAGAAAAACCAGAATTTAAAGATAATAGATTATTTATGATAGATGATGAATCTTTAACTATAAATAGAATTGATCATTATTGTAATATGTTTACTTCAAAATATCCAAATTTTAATATGGGTGTTGTAGATTATATAAATATT
>Ga0209992_10003394_pt1 | contig 13422 bp, 20 predicted proteins | sample 2SBtaG_2_FD_182564 | JGI IMG/M metagenome (GOLD analysis project Ga0209992, IMG submission 182564) | Deep subsurface microbial communities from Kolumbo volcano to uncover new lineages of life (NeLLi) - 2SBTROV12_ACTIVE470 metaG (SPAdes)... | ecosystem: Environmental > Aquatic > Marine >... | reverse complement strand
TTTCTCAAGCATAGTATATAACATCCAGTCAAAGCTAGTGGCCGCTGCTTGTTTGTGTCTGTATTGTCTAAACATTCTGCCGTGATTACCAAAAGCACAAGGTACAAATACTCTACCAAAAGTATCAGCTAATGAATTGATTGCCCACGTTAGATGATCGAACAATTCTAATACGTGCTCAATGTTAGTACCATCATTCGTTTCTGCAAGCTCTTCATGTATGTGTCCAGATATCATGTCTCCACCTAAACATAAAACAATGCCAGGATATTTAGGATTAACCATGTGATTAGTACATAAATCTATAGTAGATTCTATAGTAGATTTAAGTCTAGCCTTAGCTATAGCTCTATCGTATGAGTTTAAATTGTTAACCTCATCTGGATTAACTACCTCACCCCAATGTAAATCAGATAGGAATAATGTAGGTACACCAGGTGCTCCGTGTGCTGGAGAACTTTTCTTTAACCACTTAGGTGGTTTAGCATTACGATTGTGTAGTTTAAATACTGTCTTTCTTATTTGTTCTGCTGTAATATTATCTAAAGCCAGTTCCTTTACTTGTTTCTTTAGCTCTGATATTTGCATATCATATAGAATCTTTTGCTCTACTAAGGCCGCCGCAGTATCGGGGGCATTTACATTTGGTGCAATACCTTCTCGTTCTGCTGTATCTAATCTGCCTAGTAATGTAGTACGTGGTATGCCTAAGTTCTTTGCCGCTTCTGCTTTATTGCCTTTGGCTAGCACTACTGCATTAACTGCTTCTTGTATTTTGTCTATCATATATGTTCTCCTATATTATTTTTTAGCATCAGAATCATTTACTATTCTGCCGAAACAATCTACAACCGCACCTTCTGGTGCACTCTTTAAAGTTCCGTCTTCATGATATGCAGGTGCTATAACTCTGTATACCATTTCTTGTGGAGGGTCAGATGGTATAAATACACCAGACCATTCTCCAGTTCTTTCGTAGCGTCTTATCTCAGCTAGATCGCTCTTCGCATCTAAGTAAGTTCTATAATGTTGTGCGTGATCTTTGTCTCTCTGTCCTAACCTGCGTGACAATCTATAAGCAACAGACATAGCTTCTGTTTTATCCTTCTTCCATTTGTCCAATGTTTCTTGATCCACTTTTTCTGGCGGCTTACTTGATGATGGGTAGTTCGGGTGGTACTTCATATGTTCTCCTGTAAAAGCTAGGGGCAAACCAAAATTATTACATTTCAATTCGCCCCTTGTGCCCCCCTAATTGCATATTATACACTAGGAGGGGCGTTAAGTCAAGGGTTAATTTGACGATATATCAACTATTTCACATACTCCAGAACTGCAGGCTAACTCCTGTGATCCCGTTGTATTGTCTTCCTCTTCATAGTTGCTTAGTTCTGCCCAATCTATATTTTGTGGCATCGATTTAATTGCTTCAAGATATTCCTCTCTATTAATATCTTGGTATGGTGCTTGTTGATAAACGTGTTCAGAATGTGGCAAGAAACTAACACCAGATATCTCATCAAAATATTTGTATACCCAAGCGCCTACATCTAACCACTCATGTTCTCTCACTGATACTGTGCACGAAGGTTTGTGTTCACACCAATATCTTTGATACATTAGCCACGTTTCTAATTGATCGATAGCTGTTAAATCATTTCTAGTTATACAACCATCTGGTGCTTTCATAGGAAAAGAAAACACAACTACTGAATCTGGTTTAGTTATATCTGGTTCATGTGGCATACCTTTCTCAATCATTAAGGTTGTTAAAGGATCTTTCTTATCACCACGTACTGTACGTATATAGTATTGACTGTGTCTGCTATGAATACCAGAAGCACTATCAACTAATTGACTAACAGTACCAGATGGTTTAACACAAGTGATAGCTGTTGATTGTGGTATTCCTAATTTCTTAGCAAACTCTTTATTAGTATCAACTGCTTCTTTGCGTAGACGCATCAAGAATTCTTTCTTAGGATTACTAGTAAGTTGATTGTCCATAATACCTGTTAGTGATACACCTAACAATCTTTCTTCTTCTGTATTCTGTATCCATTGCTTACGTAAATATTTAAAATCAGTAAAGGTAGATTGAAATGTACCAAGGATAGTTGCGGCTCTTACTTTAGCTAAGAGATCTTTCTCACTATCAGTTGCACGGATAACTACCTCTGTAAGATTACAGAATTGATATGGTCGTAGTATAATTTCTGAGCAAGGGTTAGTACCAAAGTCCCATTCAATATCTCTTCTACCATTCTCAGATGCTTTATTTTTGGCGGCTTGCCTATTAAAAATGCCCCGCTCACCAGACTTAGAATCATATAAACTCTTCCACTCATTAATAAACACTGACATATCTGGCTTAGAAGTATAGGCCGCTGAGTTATTAGAGAGGGCACGTTGGCCTTCATCTATCCACCATTGACCAGTCTTAGCTCCGCGCATTCTGTCATCTTGTAAATTACTAAGAGATATTAAAGCAGATCTTCTTACGCCCCCTACTACTACAACCTCACCTACTTTACAAACAACATCATGACATTCTAAAGAATTAAGTCTTCTACCTATTGCATTCTTAAATGTTTTAATTGTAAACTCAAATAAATTTATTAAAGGTTGAGGACCGCTAGCTCTACCTCCGAAAGTTTTTAGTCTAGAACCAGCAGGGCGTACACGAGATACATCTATCTTTGGAATTTGTCCAGAGTATAACATAGCAATCAGTTCTCTAAACGATCTTGCCCAACCTGCTTTACTATCTTGTACTACAATTATTGTATCACTCTCTTCAAACTCTTCTGCAATGGTGGGCAACTTCTCTATGTTGCTACGCTCTACTGAAAAGCCTACACCTGTACCACATAAAAGAATATACATAACTTCATCAAAAGATCTAACATGATCTATTGGAATGTAACTACAATTATATCCAGCAGTGTGGTCTCTATCTAGTGCAGGCCCAGCAGTCATTAATGCTCTCATTGATGGCATGACTTGTAATGATAATATGGAGTTGGTTAGTTCTGATTTTATTTTAGAATTTAATTTATACTTAAAGTTATTGTCTAAGTTATCTGCTACAAAGTCTACATAACGAGTAACAGTTTCTGGCCACGACTCTCTTCTCTTTTCATCATCTATAAAACGTGCATACCTAGAGGTATGTATAAATTGTTGATATTCAGTAGGCAGATAATTATTGGTCATTAGAGTTCCTCTAGTTAGATTGTATTAATGTGATGAAAGTACATTATAACATATTGGTGAAGATCTGTCCACAACATTATGCAAATGTCCTTAAATATAATGTAGATAAGTCTTGCTTATAGATGTCATCTAGCTCATCTATAATAACTCCTTTTGTTTTAGGGTTTAAAAACTTACATACTTGTACCATTATTATATTAGTATCTGGATATAGGTGTTGTACTATAGGTCTATATAGATAACGAAGCTGTACCTCTGCTACTTTTCTAGATTTTAATTTACATTCTAATATAATCAAATCCTTTACATCTCCATGTGGTAAAATTAATATGTCAGATTGGCAGTAACCTACTCCTCTTCTGTCTTCATACTGATACCATTGTCCATGCAATACATTCTCCGCACCATAGATAGCTTTCATATAGTTAGCTACTTTGTTTTCATAAAGTACGCCAGCTCTCTTCACGCCTGTTAACCTTGGAGAGGGTATGAACACAGGACGTTCATCGAGAGCTTTCGCCCATCGCAACTTACTGATTACTAAGCGTCTTTTCGACATGGAAAAACCACATTCCCTTCGACTTTTATATAACCAGAATCTTCCATAGCCTTGATGGTTTGTTCTAACTCACCAGGATTTGGAATCTTTCGTAGCAATTCTCTTTTAAATAATTTCAAAAGCATATGACTTCTTCCATTATTAAATAGTGTACCATGTAACCACGTTACCATATCATGTGCAATACGGCCTGTTCTTCCCATACCAAAACCTTCTAAAGCTTTAGGCATTTGTTTCTCTGCCGCAAATAATAATTCTTTTGTAAACTCCCAGTCTTCTAACATAATCTTACGAGTGCTTCTACGTGAAGCAGATACTGCAATAGCAATCTTAATGAAGTGAGATACTCTACGTTGCACATACTCTGATAGATGATTATCAGTAGGTTCTGGTGGTATACCAGCCTTGATGTCTTCATCAACAATCTTAAATGCATCTTCATCAAAAGTCATTGGCCCATACATCTTAGCTATGTCCGCTAAATCCTCACGCAAATTATTAACTGTATTGTCGCTAACTCTTTCTTGCACTAATGATTGAGGTATGCGATCACCATCATAATAGATAGGCAACATACGAGATAACAGCCCTTGAGATCGTGCATCTTCTGGTAAATTATCTACAAATTGTTCTGGTGTAGCACAAGCTAGCCAATTAAGACAAGGCCCTTTGATTATGTATTCTCCAGATGTCTTAGTCTTGTGACTGTACTCAGCCTTAGAATCCCACATATCTGTCATAAACATTTGCAGATATCTTTCATGTCTGCCCATGAATGTACCAAACTCTGATGTTACTAAAGTCACAGATGAATCATAGAACTCATCCATTGCAGGAGTAGATAGGCGCAGATCTAATCTAGTAATCTTAGTCATGTCTACTGCTAATTTTTCTGGCGTGATTCTATCTTGTACTACATACAGAGGATAATTACGTAAGCCATACTGATCTAATCCAGAGTTAAAGTTCTGATCATCTTCAGTAGTACCTATTGGTGTAGTTAGTCTGCTGAATACTTTTGTGAATGGTAAAATCAAACTTACTGATTTGTTTCTACCAGGTGGTGCAATTAAAACTATGAAGTTGTTAGATCTAATATCATAGTTAGCCATTGAGTACCACACACGTCTACCCATGGCTCCAGCTACAGCACTCAATGCACTCCACTGTGCAAAAGGTTTAGGTATTGGACTGCCTTTGATAGCATCTGCTGATGCTTGTATAAAGTCTGTATAGTTTCTACTCATGTGGTTTCCATTTCTTCATGTTCTTCCAATCGAGACCTGTCTCACAATCAGAAGGAATTATCATTTCTCTGCCGCCTACTTGCATGGGATTTTTCATGCGCTCTAATATCTTAGGAATGATATCAGCTTCTGTGCCAATAGGAAACTGCCCCAAAATAGCATCATGTACTTGTCCTAATACTTCAACGCCTTCATCTTTTAATTCATTCCACACACGATACAATCCTATGTTTAATAAATCCCCAATGGTAGACTGTGGTACATACGCAATAGCTTTACGTAATGTTGTGGCATCATCTAGTCTGCCCCAAAATTGTCTACGTCTACCTAATGGAGTTGTAAGTGTGCCCTCTAATTGCAACTGCTTCGCAGTCTCATCATGCCACTTACGTATGCCTGGAAACGCTCCTTGTATTCTGACTAAGGAAGATGGGCCAGTCCCTATAATCGTGCCCCCATCAATTAGTTCTTGGAAACCACCTTCCTTATCTTGTTTGTGCCATCTCTCCAGTGATGACAACGCAATCACTCCACCATAGTAAAGTAATTGAAACCTCGTTGCGTGTGAGATCTTTATCTTTAAATGTCTACCTAAAGATGTAGCTGATAGACCATAGTTAGTTCCATGGCCTGCTCGCTTACACATATCTCTGTAACTAAAGTGTCCAATGTAAGGACGATCTGCTAGCTCTCTGTTCTGTGCAAGATCAGAAGACCAACCCATATTAGGCCATACCATTTTAACTACTTGGGTATGTAAGTCCTCACCTTCACACGCATTAATGTATCCCTCATCTCCAGCAACGTAAGCTGTAACCCTAGACTCCGCCTGTTCTAAGTCAGCATAAAATAATACATTGCCTTCATCGGGTACAAATATTTCGCGCATATCTTTTGTAATATTTTGTAGATTAGTTCCTGTACCCCAAGGACTTTCTGAACTTGCCCATCTACCTGTCTCTGTACCTGCAACTTTAAATGATGTACGCAACCTGCCATCATCATCTCGATCACAGTTTAGAATATTTAATTGTTTATCTATATCTCTTAAAGATAAGATAGCATTACAGAAAGGACGAGCACGTGGATATTCTTTACGTAAATGTTCTAGTGCTTCCTTATCTGTTGATACTTTTTGTTTACCTTTAGTGTATGCAATTACTGGTGGTAAGTTAAGCCACTCATATAAAAAACTTTTTAATTGTACAGGACTATTGTGATTAAGATCTTTATCCCATACTGCATTAGCAAATAAGTTTAACATGCGCTCAACCATAACTCTATTCTTGACAAGGGGGGCGCGGATTACTCCTGCCTTCATCTCATCAACCTTTAGTCCACGCAACATCATACTGAGTGCAGGTTTTAAACTGTTAAGTTCAAACTGATATGTGTTCTTAGTTGTATCGTCTAATTCTTTTGATAGCTTTGACCATATCTCACTAGTGAGTGAGCAGTCTAGTCCGCAATATACCCAAAGAGTTTGTTCCTTATTTAACTCTTGAGTTGCTATCTCCGTGTTCTTGATTATCCTCATCATCCCTCTCCTGTGTGGTTTCAATAAGTTTGTTAATAAACCATTTAGCTTTTTCTAAATCTTGAATTGGTTTCTTCTTGTGTTCGTATCGCCAGATATATTTCAAAGCTGACCCTTGTAAATAGTATTTGAATCCATCTCCTTGACAAGCCTTGATTGCATCAATGCAACCTATGTCTCCCTTGTTGTAATGAGACGGAAAGTTTACTGGGTCATCATCTTTTTTATCTTCCATCTTTTTAACTAGTTCAGTCATTTCTTTTACGCTTGTCATTTGATACCCCCATTATATAAAAAAATTCTTCTCTCGATTTCTTTGCATCTAACATAGCAAAGTCACATATTAAATCAAAGTCTTCTTCATCATTAAACAACCATTCGATTGCATCTTCTCTAAACTTTATATACTCTTTATCCACACCAGTGTATGCAATGTCTTGCATAGCTTGATCAAGTACTGAGCGCCACAATACTACTTCATTCTCTACTGGAATGTACTCTTCCTCCAACGGCTTTGCCGCAAAGTATTGGGGACGTTTCATAAAAGTTTATTCCTCTGCTTTTGTACTCTTAGAAAAACTTGTAAGGTTCTTCCATGCTCCTTCATTAGTATAAATAGATCCCAAGAAACCTAATCCTTTTTCCATTTCTGGCTGGAGAGAATGTTGTGCATGCATGGTATCATGTACAGTTCCTGCTACATCTATTCCGTATTTATAACTCAACCAAGACACATCATAAGTTTGATTCTGTGCTACCTTAGTTATCTTTTCATCTTGTAATAAGTTAGCTATCTCTTTCCAGATAGTTATCTCTGTAGTGTAATCATAGAATGCTTGAGACTTCTTTGTGATATCTCTGAATGGTATAACCATTGATCTTTTAGGTGATGGGGCAAATCCTATACAAGTTATCTCCCCACTTGCTGTCTCAATATCAAATGATAAAGGATTGTCCTCACTGTTTTCTTCTCTGCATTCTTTAAAAAATTGTACAACCTCTTCGTAGGTAGGCTCTATGTATATTTCTCTTTCAGTATTTTCTATGTCTTTAGTTGTAGATTCTTGTACTGCTTTCTTTAAATCACTTACTACTGTAGGTCTGAATGAATAGTTTTTAAGAACTGCAAACGGACTGTATGTTGGCATGATCTTGTATGGTCTATGCAAGTTACCTACGTTTGAATATGTCAATGCTCCTCTATAAGATCCTATCTTATCTATGTTTGTTAATGCCCACAGACCTAAGCCTCCCATAGTAATTATAATATTAGGATTGAAGTCGTTGATCTCTTTGTATAATCTTTTAATATCTTGCTCATAGTCTTGTTTTAAAAATCCGTATTGAGAAGGAGAATAGTTTGACTGCCACTCCCCTTCTTTCTTGATAGCCTTATACTCATTCCTCTTATGGAAAAAGAACTGAGCATTTTCTTGTGCTGGCTTCAGTTGAAATGCATGAGTGAGCATAACAGATTGTGCGTCTATGCCTGCGAGTGCGCACATGGGATTCAATACTTGCTGTATGCCTCCTGTATTTATTTTGTTAAGTCTAGATTCGGTAGTCGTAGGATATTCTAAAACTATGCAAATAGAATTCCCAGAATCTGGAATCTGTGACTCAACCCGCTTATGTACTGCGTACTCACTCATGCTATCACAAACTACTTATTAATAATCTTTTTAATAGAAGCTTGTAATATGTCTTTGTTCTTACCAACCATCTCGTGTTTCACAACACCAGAAAAAGACTGGCCGATTGCTTGTTCAAGCAACTCTCCAAAAGATTGATCCTGGTCCATCTCTAAAGCATCTGTTAAGAAGCTCTTCAAAGACATCGCTGGATTCTTTTGTTTCATAGCATTAGGTGTTGCCCAATACTCTAGTCTTGTTGGTTCTGCATTAGCTATATCAGCCGCATCCAAATCTGATTGGATAACTCCTGTAGCTTTTACATTTATCTTCACTAACGGAGTTTGGTTCTCACCTACTCTGTCTGAACGATAGCTAGTAATTACAAAATCGTAACTACCCTCTGGCAAAGTAACCGTTTGTGGTACTTCATTTGGTGACATACTTAAAAAGTCACCCACGTCTGATCCTGTCATGGTATATACCTCCTATTTTGACATTGGTTTTGACAACTTCTTCTTCGCATTCCCTTGAATTGCATCAAACAATTTCGCAAGATCAAGCTCTGTGTTAGGTTCTAATATATCTAACGCAGGAACTTTAAGATCCATTCGATGATCTGATACAGTTCTTAGAGAACGTTCTGTGCCTTTGCTTGAACTCTTAGTGTCCACTCTACAAACACAGTTAAAGTATCGACCCAATTTTGTAGATAGCTTTGAGCCGACACTAGTTGGATATGATTTACTCACACCCAAATCCCCTTCCATGTATTGCATGTGCGTTGTCACCACTACATTACACGGAACTTCTGAACCAGTTATATATTGTATGAGGTGTTGCACATCTCGTGCCGCTGTTCCCCACTCTGGTTGAGATGGTTGTTCGGTTGGTTTCTTATTGTTGAATACTAATGCACTACGTAATGCTGACTCACCCATAAGAGTAAGACTATCAATTACAAGTACATCGTCCTTAGTCCAAGTCTTTACTGAACCAAAGTCTTCGTCTCCATCTTTCCAATTAGCAATTAAATTTGCCCCCTTACGAAAGGCTTCCGCCTTACCGATTGGATCTTTAAGAGTTACATACGATACACGACTGACTCCCTCTGGAGTTAGCAGGTCTGGTAATATAGAAAGACCATCATCGTAATCAAGTATACGAAGATTCTTCCCAGCATTAGCTAATGAAGCTAGTGCCGCAGTCTTACCAGATCCACTATCGCCTACCAGTAATAGTTTAGTTACATCTGTTGATGCATGTTCTTTAATGCTTGCCATATCTTATTCTCCTATTAAATATTTTCTCATGGTATAAGGATCGCTAACCTCATAAGGGTCGTAGTCTGTTGGAACATTGTGTCCTTTACCTTTTTCTACAAACATCTCTTCGATCTTTCCATCTTTAAACACAGCAGAATATCTCCATGATCTTTTACCAAATCCTTTGTTGCTTTTATCTACTAGCATAACAAGTCTGTTTGTAAAATCACCATTACCATCTGGTAACATCTTAACTTTTTCTATCCCTAAACTATTTGCCCATGCGTCCATAACAAACTTATCATTAACAGATACACAGTAAATATCATCAACATATTGTAGTAATTCATCTGCCATTGCCTCGTATTCTGGTAAGTGTTTAGACGAGCAAGTAGGAGTGAAAGCTCCTGGTAGTCCAAAGACTATTACTCGTTTGTTTTTAAATAATAAATTTTCTAATAAATCTCCCATAATATTTCTCCTGTATTTGCATTATACCAAATTAATTTAAATCCGTCAATAACTTTCTTTCCAAGAACCATCAGTATTATATCCTGTTGGTAGCTCGTTAGTTTTCTTGAACGCATTGATTGTTTTAGTTATATGATAACCTTCTTCAGTTTTCATATTCATAAACCTGTTAAGGTGTTCATTGTTTGGATCTAGTTTAAATAGTTCTATCGATAGATAGTCTACAATCTTGTGATCCATTGGTGTTTTTAAATATTTTCCCATAGTTTCTCCTGTTTAAATTATTGCTGTTATGACTACATAAAGTATATAGCCTAGTATAATTAGTCCTGGTAACGCATCTAGAAATTTGTCAATAAACTTTTTCATTCTAACTCAACTTCTATTTCTAATTCATCGCTTGGAAATTCAAATACGTTATCTTCTTTTCTTAAGTCCTTGTGTACTTCTCTATCAAAGTCTGACTCTACAACTATGTGTCTGCGTGAAGGTGCTTCATTACATACTTCCCTAAATTTACAGCCACCATAATTACTACATGCAGTAAAGTCAGCAGGATAATAATTATCTTTCGCATATAGATTAGATAAGTCTATCTTGTGCATAGAATCTATGTACCATTCTTGTATTACTTCATCATTAACTTTAAACACTGCACGTTCAAAGCGTGTAAAGTTCACACCAGTTTGCGCCGCTTCTACTATGAAACCAACAACAGGTAACTTTAGTATATGTTTTGCCGCCCATAGATATGCATACACTTGATTGTTGGGTGTGAAGTTTGCAAAGTAATAACCAGTCAAGCCTGTCTTGGTAGTCTTAGTATCTACTACGTAAAGTTCGTTGTCTAGTTCTACAACTTTATCTATACGACCAGACAATCTCTCACCTGTTGCAGAGAAAGGTACTTCAAATCTTTGCTCAAGCGCAGGGTCTCCGTCTGGCATGGTAGCAACCTTGATACTGTCTTCCCAAAACTCTTCGGCTCTCCATACAATAGCGCGCATGGTTGCCTCAAGTCCTCGAGCTTTATCTTCGGTACGTAATAACTCTTCGCCAAATTCTAACAGTATTAACTTGATAGCATTCTTGACAGACTCATCTTTTGACTTGCCCTCAAATCTGCCACGATCTAATTCTTCAAAGCCTTCATGAACTGCTGACCCAAAGCCAGTAGCTGATGAGTATTGTTTAGATTTATACCCTAATAAGTTTTGATAATTATAGTAGCGGGGGCACGATGAAAATGCCGATAAGCTAGAGGTATCCCATACCATTTGTTTTGCTGTACCATTACTTTGCCATACATATTTTGGAAAGTGTGGTGCTTCTATATATCCTATTCCATCGTCCATCATAATTACTCCTTGTACATTTTGTTTATTATTGATTCTTTTTCTGCATTGTCTTTGTGCCAGCCACATAAGTTTGCCGCAATAGTTCTTCTCTCACCCTCACCTTTGAATGGATACACCATGTGTTGTAACCATATAGGAAAGATAAATAACTTACCAACCTCTGGTTGAATGGTGCAAGTGGTCGGTGGCTTTAACATTGGATTGTCTAACGAAGATGTCTTGCCGTAATTAAAAGCAAGAAACCCATCACTGTTACCAGATGCTCCGAACAAATTGTACTCACCATCGTTAGGGCTTTTTTGTTTTGTTATTTGTTCTGGTACTTTAGTCCAGGTTGTTGCAGCTAGTCCTGTTATAGATGGCACACTGTGGTCGTGAATAGGATTGTAGTCTCCTTCATAACTGTGCACTGACCACATCTCGTCTACCCCTACTTGCATATTGTCTGGAAATAATTTACTTGAACCTATTCTTCTTACAAAATGTTTAATGTATTCCATGCCAAGTTGATTAATAGTTTGTGTAAACCTTATAACTTTTTCATCTTCTGCATTCATAGTTAATTGTTGACCGCTTTGTATTTGCCCCACTAAATTTTTAGAATGATCTAACCTGTCTTCCGCTACCATAAGGTTGTCAAGATATGTGTTGAGATCATCTACCATTGGCATAGGCAGTTGTGCTTCCATCAATATTATTTGAGGAAGTTCATGCATTTTAAGATTGATTGTTTGTTCTTCCACTACACATCCTTTAAGATCATCGCCAATGGGTCTTGATCAAACTGTTTTGGTTTAGTGCGTGCCGCTTTGGCAGTGATTCTCTTGCCAGATTTCTCGGCGGCTTTTATATTCTCTCGTGTACCTCGTAGATAAGTAATGATAGCTTCAATACCTTTATCATCTTGAGCCAGATCGATTGGATCCATCTCTAGATATTCAGTGGGTACTGTTAGTTCTTCATTCGACATGTTGTTGCTCCGCTCTTTGTTTATCATCAAGTTCGTTGGGCGATTCTACTGCCATGATTACTGCGTCTGGTATAGTCTTTAAGTTTTCTTTGTATACCTTAGAGGTGTACTGGTTGTGTTCTTTACTATACTCAAGACTTTCGAGCAATGAAGGTAGCTTTGATTCTGCGTCAGCTTTATCATAGGCTTCAATCTCCCAGTGTTTGGTATGCATATGTCCTGTTACTACATTGAATTTTTTCTTTGGTATTTCCATAATGTTTCTCCTGTTAATGTATTGTTTCCTCTGGGTCTGGTACTATTCTTATACCAGTAATTGAAGTAAAGTCAAGAGGGTCTACAACTGCACCACTCTCTACCATCTTGTCAATCAAAGGCCCAAGCTCTGCTATGTTGGCAACTGACGCACCAAATATTTTAAGTGTGCCTGCTGTACCTACTGACATCATAAGCATACGAAGACTTACTTCAAGCATTGCTCCCATGATAACTCCAGTTGAATATTCTTTTGACATATCCAACAAAGGCTCTTTGAGTTCGTTGACACAATTTTCAAACTCTTTTCTTAAATCATTTTCTACCATTTTATTTTCCGCTTTCTACGATTTGAAAGTTAACCGCATTTATTTTTATATCCGTAGTTTTTATGTAGTCTTTGTCTATCTTATTTAATTTATCTCTCACTGCTCGTAGGTCATCTATTTTGTTAGATGATACTATTATGTTTCTGTTTCTCTCACTAGTTAAAGAATAAGTTCTTGTCATAGTTCCTCTCCTGTTTGTTCGTTGATTAAATTAAGTTGTTTAGTTTCCATTGAGTGTGTTATACGCACAACATCTTTGTCATGCATAATTCTTAGCAAGTCATACTTGCCCTCATCTATATCTTCTATCCCTTTCATCTGCTCTCTAAAGGCTCTGATGTATCTAGCAAATCTCATAGCTAGAGCAAAGGGTTTGTCACTCTTGATACAGATAGAGGGTGACTCTTCTTCTGTTTCGTCTAGGTGTTTCCTAGCCTTTTCCAAAGCGTTTGAGATATCTATCTGTTGGAATAGGTTGTAGGTTTTTGGATTGTAAGCCATTTGCATTCTCCTGTTGGTATTCATAATCATCTGTGTCATCAAAGACTCCTCGTGCTGAACTATCAGTATAGATATCCTCCGAG
>Ga0209992_10003389_pt1 | contig 13443 bp, 10 predicted proteins | sample 2SBtaG_2_FD_182564 | JGI IMG/M metagenome (GOLD analysis project Ga0209992, IMG submission 182564) | Deep subsurface microbial communities from Kolumbo volcano to uncover new lineages of life (NeLLi) - 2SBTROV12_ACTIVE470 metaG (SPAdes)... | ecosystem: Environmental > Aquatic > Marine >... | reverse complement strand
GGAGAGCGGCGTGACCGCGTCCATTGACCCCTTGGGTGGCGCGCCGTTTGTCGAGGCGCTCACCGACAAGGTCGAAGCCGAGGCGCTCGAGCTGATCGCCGAGATCGACCGGCGGGGCGGCGCCCTGGCCGCGGTGGAGCAGGGTTTCCAGCAGCGAGAGATTCATCAGGTGGCCTACGAGCATCAGCGGGCGGTCGATGACGGCAGCCGCCGCATCGTGGGGGTGAACTGCTACGCAGAGGGGGAAGATGTCCGTCCGCCGATCTTGCACGTCGACGACTCACTGGGAGAGCAGCGCAGCGCAGCCATGAAGGCGTGGCGCGCAGACCGTGACGACGAGCAGTGGTCCGCAGCCATGGAGGCCCTGGTCGCGGCGGCGCAAGACCCTGAGCTCAACGTCATGCCGGCGCTGGTGACGGCGGTCGAAGCAGGCGCCACCGTGGGCGAGGTCTGCTCACGATTGGAGCAGCTGTTCGGACGCTACGAACCCACGGTGGCCTTGTGACCGTGCGCAGGAGATGTGGCGCCCATGGCGTGTGCGCCCGCGGGGTGCTCGCGGCATCGTTCGCGACGTTGTGGCTCGGTGCCTGCGCGCCTCGTGAAGCCGTGACGCCAGAAGCGGCGACCCAGAACGGCGAGGCGACGCGAGGTGACTCGACGGACGGCGACTCGCCCCGTACCGACGCCCCCCACGCCGACACGATGCCCGGCGACACGCCGCATGACACCGAGGAGACTGCCATGACCGTGGTCGTGCGCGAAGAGACCGTAGAGGTGCAAGGCGCGAGCCTTCATTTGCGCCTGTCAGGCCCGGAGTCTGGCCCCACGGTGTTGCTGCTTCACGGCGGCCGCTTCAGCTCCCAGACCTGGCACGACCTGGGCACTCTCGATCACCTCGCCGCAGCGGGACTGAACGTGGTGGCCATCGACCTGCCCGGCTTCGGCGCATCCACAGCGGGGGACGCAGACGCAGAGACGTTCTTGGTGGCCTTGATCGAGGCTCTGTCGTTGCACCGCCCGGTGGTGGTGTCCCCCTCCATGAGCGGACGGTTCGCGTTTCCGCTGATGATTTCCGCGCCCGAGCTGGTGGCGGGCTGGGTGCCGGTGGCGCCGGTGGGCGTCGCAGGGTCAGCCGCCCGATTGCCCGCAGACTTGCCCGCCTTGATCGTCTGGGGTGACGCCGACGCGGTCATCCCCATCGAGCAGGCCGAGGTGTTGGCCGCCGCACTGCCCCTCGCCGAACGGCTGACGTTGGCGGGCGCGAGCCACCCCGCGTACCTCGACGAACCGGAGGCATTCCACCACGCGCTGATCGGGTTTTGTCACCGGGTCGGTTCAGCGCCCTGAGGCTGACCCTGGTTCAGTCGGGGGGCGTCAGCAGGACGGCGGAGCTGGCCGAGAATCCACCGCTGACGCTGTCGTCGATGATCCACCACTGGCTGAACAGCTGGTGTTGTGGCCAGGACAACCCGGTGTCCTTGAGATCGACTTGCCCGAGAGTCGAGGTGAGCCACGGCCCCAGAACAACGTCCGGCGCGGGGACGAGCACGCCGCCGGCGAACGGCAGGTTGACTCGCGACAATCCCAGCACCAACAAGGCCGGTGCGGAGGGTGGTGCCTTGGCGAGCCGCAGTTCGAGCGCGTTGCCAGCACCGAAGCCCCCATCGTAGATCTGCACCGGAAGACTCAGTGAGCTCGGTAGCTCGCCACCCAGGTCCTGAAAGGGCTCGTCGTCGAAGTAGGTGTGGTTGATGGCCAGGCCCGCCGCGTCCAGGGCGCCTTGGTAGGCCAGATCGGCACGGCCATCGCCGTTCAGGTCGCCGGCGGCTACGTCGGCCACAATGTCTGCGGTGCTGAGCCGCCCGAGGGGGACCAGGACCATGGCGGGGTCGATGCTGAAGAGCGACACCTGCAGAGTGCGATTGAACGCCACGTCTCTGCGTCCGTCTCCGTCAAAGTCTGCGACGGCGCATTCGAGGATGCTCCCGCCAGGAAAGAAGTCAGTGTCGATCACTTCTTGGATCTCGACCAGGGACGCACCGTTCAAGCGCGAGACCTGGATGGTCGCGATGCCCTGATCTGTTTGGGACGTGATCAGCGCGGCCCGCGAATCACCGGGCAGCGAGAGCGCCACGCCCAGGGTTGCCACCGAGCTGCCCACGCCCTGGGTCGCCGCGAAGCCGCCGTTACCGAGGGAGCGTGCGAACGAGATCGTGGCGTTGAAGAGGGTCGTGTACATCAGATCGTCGAAGCCGTCTCCGTCGAAGTCTGCGAACACCATGCGGTCTCCGAGAGAGACGGTGATGTCCAACGCCGTGTTGAATCCGCCGAGGCCGTCGCCACGCAGTACTCTGATCCTGGTCGAGAGGAACTCGGTCGACATCAGCGCCAGGTCAAGGTGTGCATCGCCGTCCACATCGCCAGCGAAGAGCTGGGCCGGCACGTCGATTCCCGAAGCGGCAGCCAGGATCTGAGTGGGGGGGCCGAAGGCTCCGCCGCCGAGGCCGCGGGACCAGGCGAAGAGCTCCGGGAGGCTGGTCGATGAGCCGTGGGCGATGTCCATCAAGCCGTCCTCGTCCACATCGCCGATCACGAAGGGCGCGCTCATGAGGCCCGACGTGGTGACCGCGCTGAACCCGCCTTCCCCGTCGCCGAGGGCCACGGTGAGAGACGTCTGTCCAGCGGAGACCACATCGAGCTGACCATCTTGATTCAGGTCGACCACCTCGATTTTTGACCCAGGGTCACCGGGCACGGGCACGAAGGGCTCGAAGACGACCTGGGCCTGGCCCGCTCCGGAGAGCGCCGTCAGGCACAGCGCGCTCAGAAAGAGGGAATGCTTGGTGTGCTCGAGCATGCTCTGTCCGTGGCGGGAGGCGTTCCGTGGTGAGGGTCGCCCACCTCAACGCATCAGGCTGTGCAAGCGGTCTCAGTAACTTCCGGGCCTGCCCAAGAAGGGCCAGCCCCACCCCTTACATCCCGAACTCGATCTCCAGCGCGTTCGACAAACCCCAGCTCGCGAACTGCGTCGGGTCGGGATAGACCACCTGCGCGTACACCGTGTACGGGCCACCTCCGCCGGGGACGGTGGGGATGGAGAACGCGCCCGTGTTGTCCAGGGGGATGGGCGTGGTCACCACGAAGGGCACGGGCACGAGCTGCCCGCCCTTGAAGGGTGTGGGTTGGTTGTTCAGGCCCAGCACCAACCACGAGGTCGCGAACGGTGTGGCGCCGGCGAGTACCACGTCGGACGTCTGTCCTGTGGCCAGCCCCTCGCCGCACATGCTCAGGGTGGCGTCGCCCGGTCCGCCGAAGCCCAGGTCGGTCTGGCAGACCAGGGGGTCGGCGGGTGTGAGCAAGTAGGGCTTGTTCGCGCCGCCGTGTGAACCTCCGCCCACGATCAACCCGTCGTCATTGATCGCATCGGCGGTGCGGAGCACCCAGCCCGCCGCGGCGTCGACGGCTCCACTCAAGGTGATCATGTCGCTGCCGTCGTACACGTAGGCGGCCAGGTTCGTGTAGTTGGCCAGGTTGCCGCAGCAGGGCAGCCAGATCCACTCGCCGAAGCCCCAGCCCACCACCTGGTTGCTGGCGTTCACTCCCCGGGCGTGGCTGTACCACTTGCCAGACACCTTCGGCAGCGCTGTGATCACCGCGCCGTCGAACAGGTACACGTTGCCCCAGGTGTCGTCGTTGTTCGACTTCCAGCCTGCGGCCACGCCCAGCTCGTTCACGGCCCAGGCGCTGCCCGAGACGAAGTAGAGATTGGGGTCGACGATCTTGGTCATGACCGGCGCGGGCAACGCGGTGTCGTAGGTGAAAGGCACGGCCCAGGCGTCGGACACGCTGCCCACCAACGACTCGCCCACGATCAGCCCGGCGTCGTTGATGGCCCAGGCCTTGCTGTAGAAGATGTTGCTCCAGGGCGTGTTCAGCGCGCCCAGGTCGGTCATCACCGCGCCGTCCCACAGAAATGCGTGGTCAGGGTCAGTGGACGGGTTGGCCCGCTCGGATTGACCTACGACCCAGCCACTGTTGTTGATGTCGTTGGCCACGGTCCAGCTGCCGCCGAGGGTGGGCAGGGCGGTCAGGGTCGTGGTGGCGATGTCGTAGACCCAGGCGCTGTTGCCGTCGTTGCCGCAGACCTGTCCCACGTCGTTGAGGGCGGTGGCCCGACCCGGGCCGATGTCATGCATGACGCCGTCGTACCAGTAGGCCCGATAGCCCCCGGTGGTCGTGTCAAACCAGTCGCCGGCCACCACACCCGCCTGATTGATGTCGACCGCCGTGCCCGAGAGCATGCCGGGCAGACCCCAGATCTCGACCACGTCGTAGAGCGGCACGGGCAACGAGTCGCACACGTCGCCGATGCCGTCGTTGTCCGTGTCGAGCTGGTTGCTGTTGGCCGTGGTGGGGCAGTTGTCGCAGGCGTCGCCCACGCCGTCGAGGTCGGCGTCGACCTGATCGGCGTTGGCCGTGGCGGGGCAGTTGTCGCAGTCGTCGATGTGGCCGTCGCCATCGCTGTCCGGGTCGAGGCTGTCGTGGATGCCGTTGTTGTTGCAGTCGCGGATGGTGAAGATCTTCTCCGCCAGGTGCGTCCCGTTGCCGCCGTCACTGCCACCCATGGCGTAGACGTAGTCGTTGCCGTCGATCACCGCCGCGAAGGCATGACGGGGGACAGACATGTCCGGGCCGGCGGTCCAGACCATGGTGGCCGGGTCGAGCAGGTGCACCGACGCGATGGACGTCCCCGCTGCGGGGTTCACGCCGTTGAGGCCGCCCATGACCCAGATCTGTGCGTCGGCGCCCAGCACGGCGCGCTGGTCGCTGAAGCGATCGTCGCTCCCGGCCTCGATGGGTAGCAACGTGGCCACGGACCAGGCGTCGCTGGCGATGTGATAACGAAACACGGTGTTGGTGCGTGCCGTGCCGTTCGCGTCGTAGCCGCCGAAGACCAGCAGGCTGCCCAGGCCGTCGTACACCGCGGTGGCGTTCGCTCGGGCTGCGGGCAGGGGCGTCAGCGAGGTCCAGGTGTCGGCCAGGGCGTCATACCGCTCGACCGTGCTCTGGTTGGGGAAGCCCGCCGCAGCCACCGCCGCCGCCGTGCCTGGCCCGCCGCCGATGGAGTAGAGCCGGCCCACGTCGTCCACCGCGTGGGCGAAGTTCGTCACGGCGAAGAGCTTGTCGGCGATGGCCGTGTCCCCCTCGTGGCCGTCGATGATGTCGTAGACGAAGGCCTTGGTCAGGCCGTCGGGGTCACCGGACTTGGCCGGACCGAAGCCGATCAGCCGACCGAGGGCGTCCACCCCTGCGCCCATGCGGCCCCACTGCGTGTCGAGCTCTTTGCCCTCGCTCCATGAGCTGGCGCCCGCGGGCAGGTAGTCGGCGGCGCCGCGCTCCGGAGGGTCTCCCGTCACCACGCCGTTCTCGTAGCGCAGGGGCTGCCCGCCGAGGGCGTAGATCGTGCCGCCGTGGATCACTCCCACCGCCTCGATGCGTCCCGCCGTGGCGTCGGGGAAGCTGGGCACGGTCTCCCAGGCTGACTGGCCTGTGAGGCTGGCAGTCAGGACTGCGGCGACGGCAGTGAGGGTGGTCAGCAAACGGAGGCAGAGGTGGCTCATGAGGAGCTCCGGGAGGCGGTGCTCCCGGAAGTCTGAGCGGGACACCTGGGCGATGGGGTGACAATGTTGTCACCTTCTTATCCGAAGGCTCTGGCCATGCCCTGCGGGGAGGCGCACCATGGTCTCGACCTACGCCCGCGGCTTGGATCCGCTGCGCCCCGGGGGCCAGAAAAACGGGCCGATCAGCCCAGTGACCCTGGCCCCTTGATCGGTACGATGGAGGGTTGCCCGGAGGCGCAAAAAGACCTTGCCCGGGGATCTCACCAGTCCCGCTAGAGGGACGAAAAAGGAACTCAACCATGTTGTCTGTCAACGATCTCATGAACACAGAGCCGCGGACCCTGCGGCCCGACCACACACTCAGCGAAGCCGCCAAGGCGCTCTGGGATGGCAACTGCGGGGGCCTGCCCGTGGTGGACGATGAGCTGCACCCGGTGGGCTTTCTCACCGACCGGGATATCGCCATGTCCGGCGCCATTCAGGGCCTGCCCCTGCACGACCTGAACGTCTCGTCTTCGATGACTGGCCGCTGCGTCACCGTGCCTGCTGGCACGAGCGCTGGCCGTCTGCAGGAGCTGATGCGCGAGCACCGGGTCACCCGCCTGCCGGTGGTGAACGATGATGGGGCCCTCGTGGGCCTGGTCACCGTGTCCGACCTGGTCAGCCACGTGGCGACCCAGACCCGGGCCACCAAGCTGGCCGGCGAGCTGCGCCAGACCCTGGGCGAGCTGTCCCACTCGGGCCTCGCCACGCGCACCGCGGCGACCAACGGCAAGGCCAAGGCGGCCACGAAGCCCACGACCAAGACCACGGCGGCCAGGTCCAAGGCCACCGCCGGAGCCAAGAAGACCACGCCCACCAAGGCCGGGGCTCCCAAGGCAGCCAGGGCCACCAAGGCAGTGAAGGCCAAGGTTGGCGCTGCGAAGGCCAAGGCCGCCAGGACGGTGACCGCCAAGACGGCCAAGGGCTCTGCCAAGACCGTCGCTGGGGCCAAGAAGACGGCAGCAAAGACCGGGGCCAAGACGGCGAAGAAGGCCGTGCGCAAGAAGGCCGCTACCCGCACGAGCGGACAGGGCTTTCTGCCTCTGACGGCCAAGAAGACCAGCAACCGTCGCAAGGCGGCCACGAAGTCCGTCGGCAAGACCAAGGCTCCCGCTCGTCGGGCAGCAAAGGGTCGCTCCGCCGGCGCCTGAGTCTGTCGAGCAGCGCTTCATCCACCAGCTGATGGATGACGGGATCCCCGGTGTGCTCTCGGGCACGCCGGGGATTCGCTGCTTTCAGGGCCAACCGTCTGGCTTGGCCCGTGGTCTCGCCGGGCGGGAAAACGCCCCAGGGCGATGGATGGTCTAGTCCAGGTCGAGCCTGCGCACCCAGATGTTGCGGTAGCGCACCGGGTTGCCGTGGTCCTGCAGCTTGATCGGGCCCGTGCTCTCGTGGGGCTCGTAGGCGGCGACCTTCTTGTGCGCGGTCTTGCCCAGGAACTCCCGGGCGTGGTGCACCATCACCCCGTTGTGGATCACGGTGACCACGGCGGGCGAGAGCAGGGTCTCGCCGTCAAAGCGCGGCGCTCGAAAGAGGATGTCGTAGGTCTGCCAGACCCCCGGGCCCCGGCTGGCGTTCACGGCGGGCGGGTACTGGCCGTACATGGCCGCCGCCTGCCCGTCGGAGTAGGTGCGGTTCTCGAAGCTGTCCAGCACCTGGATCTCGTAACGTCCCATCAAGAACACGCCACTATTGCCCCGCCCTTGGCTCTCGCTCGAGACCGTGCTGGGGGAGGCCCACTCGAGGTGCAGCTGCATGTCCCCGAACTGCTCCCGAGTGCTGATGTCCCCGGTGCCGTTGACCTGGGCCGCGCCGCCCACGATCTCCCATCCCGCGTCACCCTGGTGGCCCTGCCAGGCCGTGAGGTCGGTGCCGTCGAAGAGCACCACCGCGTCGCCGGGTGCGGCGCCTTGATCGCCGGGTGTGACGATTCGTGGTGCGGGCCGCTGAGAATCATGGACTCGCCACTGTCCCCCGGGCAGAAACGGCGTGTCGTCGTAGCCCGGCGGGTCGTCGACGTTGGCCGCGGCGGTCGGCTCAGGAGCGAAACTGGAGGCCACAGCCATGACGGCAAGAACAGAAACCGTCGCAATGCGCAGGGGGCGGGACATGGGGGACTGCTCCGCAGGGCCAGGTGAATCAGAGGGGCCAACAGCATGGCGAGTTGCCCCCGCGCTGACCAGCCCCGGGTGAGATCTCTGCCCGATGGCCTGCTCTGGTGGCTTCTCTCAGCGCTTGGGGGGCCTGGGCCGATCGTCGTCCGTGGCCAGCAGCCAGCTCACGTTGAACACCAGCCGGGCCGTGTGGGTCACTTTCTCGAGGTCGACCACGTCGAGGGTGTCGGTCCACAGGTGGTAGTCCCTGTTGTTGGTGATGGGCAGGCCTTCGAAAAAGAACAGGGTGGGGATGCCCGCCTTGTGAAACGGGTAGTGATCGGACCGCTGAAACAGCTCCTGCCCATCGCCGGTGATGGTCTTGCGGATGCCGGTCTTGGTCAGGCTCTTGCCGCGCTTGAGCACCTTGCCCATGTCCGGGTTCTCGGGCACTCCCAGCACCACCACTTCGCTGGATTTCCCGAAGCCGATCATGTCGAGGTTGATCATGGCCACGATGGACTCGGTGGGCACGGGGCAGTGGTCCACCAAGGCCGTGCTGCCCACCAGGTTGTCTTCTTCGGCGGCGAAGGCGGCCACCATGATCGTGCGCCGGGGTTGGGCGGCAGCCAGGGCCCGTGCCACGGCGAGGAGGGCCGCGGTGCCTGAGCCGTTGTCGTCTGCGCCATGGGCCACTCGTCCCCGAGGGTCGACGCCCAGGTGGTCGTAGTGGGCGCCGATGACCACCACCTCGTTGGCCAGCTCGGGGTCGCTGCCCTTGAGCAGCCCCACCACGTTGTGGATGTCCACCGAGGTCACGGCGCTCTTGGCTGACAGCTCGACCACCGTGCCGCTGTGAATGGGCTTGGGCGCCTTGCCGCTGCGGTCTACGGCGGTGCCAGGCTCGAGCACGTCGAAGCCCAGCAGGGCCTGGGCCACGGCAGGGGTGATCTCGAGGACAGGCAGCTCAGCGGGGGTGATGACCGGCGGGCGGGTGCCGTCGTTCCAGTGGGCCCAGGTGTGGCGAAAGCCCATCTTCGCTGCGATCGGGTTCGGGTCGGGGGCGTCGTCCTTGCTCCGGCGGGACGTCTTGGGCGCCGGGGCCGGGGGCGGGCGGCGCACGGAGAGAACGCCCACCACCCCAGCCGCTGCCAGGCCCGGCAGCTTGCTGTAGAGGTCTGCGGCCGGGGTGATCTCGCTGCCCTCGAACTTGCGCTTGTGGTTCGGTTCCCCGGACAGGATCACGGCGATGGTGCCGTCGAGCTTGCCCGACACGTCGTCGTACTTCTCCTTGCGGGACTCGATGCCGAAGGTGACGAAGACCGCTTCTCCCGAGGCGCTGCCGGACGCGTTCCAGAGGGGCACGAAGTCCGTGCCCAGCTCGAAGGTCAGCTCGCCGGCCTGCTCGGTGACCGCCGCGAGGCTGCAGCCACTGGCCACCGGGCTGGGCAACTCCCGGCTGAAACCCACGCGAAACGAATCTTCGGGGCCGGCGCCCTTGTAGCCGAAGGAGGCCAGCTCTGCGGCCAGATGCTCTGCCGCCATGGCCAGGCCGGCGCTGGGGGAGTCGCGTCCTTCGAGGGCCTCGCTGGCCAGAAACGTCAGGTCGCTGAGAATGCCCTGCTCGGTGATCGACTCGGAGCCCGCCTCGAAGTTGGCCTCGCCGGTGGGGGCCAGCGCTGCGGGCCCTGCGGCCACGGGAGAGGCTGCCCCGGCGGAGGCTCCCACAGCGAGTGCGGCCCCAAGGCGAGCGGCCCCAGGGCGAGCGGCCAGTGACCGTTTGGCCACAGGCCGTGCGGCCGTGGGTGGGTAGGCCCGGGAGCGCAGGGGGGAGGACGCGATGAGCCCTGCCAGCAACGTCAGGCAGACCCAGGTCAGCAGGGCCAGTCCGGCCGATCCGGCGGGGCCAGCAGAGCGAGTAGGACGGGCGGGCATGGGCGGCTCCGGTCTTGGACGGAGCAATGTTAGCGGAGTCTGCCAAGGGAGTGTGGAAGGCGGCAGACTCAGCGAGCGCCCGTCCCTATAATCCCGCTCCACTCGACACCCCGGCCCCGGAGCCACGATGTCCGATCGCGTCGAAGACATGCGCCGCCGCAACGCAGCTGCCCTGGAAGGCGGTGGAAGCCGCCGCGTCGAGGCTCAGCACGAGAAGGGCAAGCTCGCCGCCCGAGAACGGGTCGATCTGCTGGTCGACGAGGGTTCGTTTCAGGAGTACGGCCGGCTGATCCGGGGGCGCATCGAGTCGTTCGGCTACAAGCCCGTGCCCACCGACGGCGTGATCACCGGCTTCGGCACCGTCGAGGGTCGCCCGGTGGCGGTCTTCAGCCAGGACTTCACCATCAGCGGCGGTTCGCTGGGTGAGGCCCACGCCCAGAAGATCGTCTCCCTGATGGAGCAGGCCCTGAAGGTGGGCGTGCCCGTGTTGGGGCTCAACGACAGCGGCGGTGCTCGCATCCAAGAAGGTGTGGTGTCCCTTGGCGGCTACGCGGACATCTTCTTGCGCAACACCCTGGCCAGCGGTGTGGTGCCCCAGCTCTCGGCGGTCATGGGGCCCTGCGCTGGCGGGGCGGTCTACAGCCCGGCCATCACCGACTTCATCGTCATGGTCGAGAACACCTCGTACATGTTCGTCACCGGGCCCGCGGTGGTGAAGACGGTCACCCACGAAGAGGTGTCCAGCGAAGAGCTGGGAGGCGCGGCGACCCACGCGGCCCGCAGTGGCGTGGCGCACTTCACGGCGTCAAATGACGCCGAGTGCCTCTCGCTGTTGCGCAAGATGATCGGCTACCTGCCCCTGAACAACCGCGAGGATCCGCCGCGGGTGGCCTGTCACGACGACGCCGCCAGGGCCGACGAAGCCCTCGATACGTTGGTGCCAGAGAACCCGAACAAGCCCTACGACATGCGCGAGGTCATCACGCGGGTCATGGACGACGGCGAGTTCATGGAGGTTCACGCCGCCTTCGCCGCCAACATCGTGGTGGGCTTCGCCAGGCTCGACGGACGCACGGTGGGCGTGATCGGCAACCAGCCCATGGTGCTGGCCGGCGTGCTCGACATCGACAGCAGCGACAAGGGCGCGCGCTTCGTGCGCTTCTGCGACGCGTTCAACATCCCCCTGGTGACCTTCGAAGATGTGCCGGGCTTCTTGCCCGGGACCGCACAAGAGTACGGCGGCATCATCCGTCACGGGGCCAAGCTGCTCTACGCCTACTGCGAAGCCACCGTGCCCAAGATCACCGTGATCTGCCGCAAGGCCTACGGCGGCGCCTACGACGTGATGAGCAGCAAGCACATCCGCGGCGACCTGAACCTGGCCTGGCCCTCGGCCGAGATCGCAGTCATGGGCGCGAAGGGCGCGGTCGAGATCATCTTCCGGCGGGAGATCGCCGAGGCCGAAGACAAGGAGGCCCGGCTCGACGAGCTGGTCAGCGACTACGAGGAGCAGTTCGCCAACCCTTACGAAGCCGCCGCTCGGGGATACATCGACGCGGTCATCGAGCCGCACCAGACACGTCCCAAGTTGATCGCTGCCCTGCGCCTGCTCGAGACCAAGCGCGATCGCAACCCGCCCAAGAAGCACGGGAACATCCCGCTCTAGGGCGGCCAAGATCATGACGGCTTCACGAAAGATCCAGAAAGTCCTGGTGGCCAACCGAGGCGAGATCGCCTTCCGGGTCATGCGCACCTGTCGTGAGATGGGCATTCGCACCGTGGCGGTGTACTCCGACGCCGACCGTTCGGCGGTGCATGTGCGCGCGGCGTACCAGGCGGTGCGCATCGGGCCGGCCCCCAGCGCAGAGAGCTACCTGCTCCCGGAGGTCATCCTCAAGGCGGCCATCGACACGGGCGCTGATGCCATCCACCCCGGCTTCGGCTTTCTCTCCGAGAACGCAGAGTTCGTGCGCGAGGTCCGGGCGGCGGGGCTGATCTTCATCGGTCCGTCCGCCGAAGCCATGGAGTCCATGGGGGACAAGATCGAGGCGCGGCGGCGCATGATCGCTGCGGACGTGCCCGTGGTCCCTGGCACCTCTGAGCCTGCCGAGAGCGACGAACAGCTGCTGGCCGAGGCGCGCGAGATCGGCTACCCGGTGATGATCAAGGCCAGCGCCGGGGGCGGGGGCAAGGGCATCCGCATCGTGCGCGACGAGAGCGAGCTGCTGTCCCTGGCCAAGCGGGCGTCCAGCGAAGCGGAGACGGCCTTTGGCAACGGCGCCATCTACATCGAGAAGTTTCTCGAGGAGCCCCGGCACATCGAGGTGCAGATCTTCGGTGACAGCCAGGGCAAGGTGGTGCATCTCGGTGAGCGTGAGTGTTCGATCCAGCGCCGGCACCAGAAGGTGGTCGAGGAGCGCCCCTCACCCCTGGTCGACGACGAGCTGCGGGAGGCCATGGGGGCCTCGGCGGTGAAGGCTGCAGAAGCCATCGGTTACGAGGGGGCGGGCACCCTCGAGTTCTTGGTCGACAAGCACAAGAACCACTACATGCTCGAGATGAACACGCGGCTGCAGGTGGAGCACCCGATCACCGAGCTGACCAGCGGTGTCGATCTGGTGCGCTGGCAGATCCTGGTGGCCCAGGGCGAGCCCCTGCCTCTGACCCAGGAGCAGATCGAGCTGGAAGGCCACGCCATCGAGTGCCGCATCTACGCCGAAGACGCGGACAACGGCTTCTTGCCAGCCACAGGGCGGGTCGACCGCCTCGAGATGCCTTCGGGCCCTGGCGTGCGCGTCGACTCAGCGTTGTATGACGGCATGGAGGTGGGCCTGCACTACGACCCCATGCTGGCCAAGGTCTCCGTGTTGGGCGCCGACCGCGAGCAGGCCATGACCCGCATGGACCGGGCGCTCACCGAGATCACGATCACCGGTGTCACCACCAACCTGCCCTTCTTGCGCAGGGTGCTGGCCAGCGAGCCCTTTCGCAGCGGACGCTACGACACGAGCACCGTCGAGTCTCGGCCCGAGCTGTTCGCGCCCCGCATGCCTGAAGGGCGCGAACAGGTGGTGGCCATGATCGCCGCGCTCATGGCTCACGTACTGCGCCGTCGCCGAGGTTTCGTGGACCGCAACGACGGCCCCACTGATGTCTCCGGCGCAGGCGTGTCTGGCCCTGGCTCCAACCGCTGGGTCGACGCTTTCAGACCAGGAGGTGCCCAGTGAAGTACCACGTGCTCATCGACGAGCAGCACCACGAGGTCGAGATCGCGGCCGACGGCGCGAAGTGGACAGCCACGCTGAACGGCGAGACGGTGCAGATTGACATCTGCGATCTCGTCGACGGACGGGCCTACTCCATGCTGCTCGACGATCGCTCGGTCGATGTGAGCGTCGAGGAGGCTGGCAACATGGTCGCCTTGTTGGTCGGCGGCCGCCGCTACACCACCGAGGTTCTCGGTGAACGGGAGTGGCTGGCCAAGTCCATCGAACAAGAATCAGGCGGCGGCGAACTCGTCGTGCGGGCCGTGATGACGGGCATCGTGCGCGAGGTGCTGGTGCAGCCCGGCGACACCGTCGAGGCCGGGCAGGTGGTCTTCATTCTCGAAGCGATGAAGATGGAGAACGAGGTGAAATGCCAGGTGGCGGGGACCGTGCTCTCTGTGGCTGTGGAGGCGGGAACGACTGTCAACCTGGGGCAGGTCATCGTCGAGATCGACGGGGCTGACTAGCGGGCTGCGCTCCAGGTCT
>Ga0209992_10003387_pt1 | contig 13448 bp, 9 predicted proteins | sample 2SBtaG_2_FD_182564 | JGI IMG/M metagenome (GOLD analysis project Ga0209992, IMG submission 182564) | Deep subsurface microbial communities from Kolumbo volcano to uncover new lineages of life (NeLLi) - 2SBTROV12_ACTIVE470 metaG (SPAdes)... | ecosystem: Environmental > Aquatic > Marine > Volcanic... | reverse complement strand
TACCCGAACAACTGTTAAATGGGGTCAAGATGGGTACCACAGTCGCTACCAATGCCCTACTTGAACGCCGTGGTGCCCGTACTGCCCTACTCATCACCCGTGGCTTCGGCGATGCCTTGAAAATCGACTACCAGAACCGCCCTGATATTTTCGCGCTACAAATCCAGCGTCAAGCCATGCTTTATGAACAGGTCATCGAAATCGATGAGCGTATCAGTGCCAAGGGTGAACTGATCACAGTCCTGGATACTGACGAACTTAAACAACATCTGCAATCACTGTATCAACAGGGTATCCGTTCTCTTGCCATCGCCTGTATGCACGGTTATCAATTTCCACAGCATGAACAACAGATTGCCGCCCACGCACAACAGATAGGTTTTAAGCAAATTTCCTGTAGCCATGCTATCAGCCCGTTAATCAAGCTAATCAGTCGTGCCGATACCACTGTCATTGATGCCTACCTATCACCGTTGTTACACCACTATGTTGACGGTGTTCGCTGTAAACTGGGCAATACATCACTCATGTTCATGCAATCCAGTGGTGGTTTGACTGACGCCCGCCATTTTCATGGAAAGGATGCCATCCTTTCCGGCCCAGCAGGAGGTATTATCGGTATGGCTCATATTTCAGCAGCAGCCGGATTCGACAAAGTCATCGGCTTTGACATGGGCGGCACTTCAACCGATGTCAGTCATTATGCCGGCGAATACGAACGCGACGTTGAAACCGAGATTGCAGGTGCCCGTCTACGCGTCCCCCTAATGCGCATCCATACTGTTGCCGCCGGCGGTGGTTCCATCCTACATTTTGATGGCGAACGTTATCGGGTCGGGCCTGATTCGGCTGGGGCTAATCCCGGTCCTACCTGTTATCGTAATGATGGGCCTCTCACAGTTACCGATTGCAATGTCATGCTTGGCAAACTGCAAGCCAATTGGTTTCCACAGCTCTTTGGCCTTGCTGGCGACCAACCTCTCGATACGGATGCCGTTCACCATAAATTCACTGCACTGACCCGCACCATCAATGCGGCCACCCAAACTCAGCAATCAGTCACCGAGGTTGCCGCAGGCTTTCTCGATATTGCTATCGACAATATGGCCAATGCCATAAAAAAAGTTTCGGTACAACGTGGTTATAATGTCAATGACTATACCCTGTGTTCGTTTGGAGGCGCCGGTGGCCAACATGCCTGTCTGGTAGCCAGTGCCTTAGGCATGTCACGAATATTGATCCATCCCCTTGCTGGAGTCTTGTCGGCTCTGGGTATTGGTCTGGCACAACCCCGCACTATTTGTGAAGCCGCCATCGGACAACCGTTATCAACCGACCTGATGGTAAACTTGGAACGCCAGTATAAGAAATTGGAGACTCAGGCTAGCTATGAATTACAAGAACAGGGCTTCGGGGAGGACAGTTGCAACAGTCAACGTCGCTGTTTTATTCACTACCAGGATGCTGACACCCAACTACTTATTAATTTTTCATCTGAACAGGATTTACACTCACAATTTAAACAAGCCCATCAACGACAGTTTGGCTTCATCAATAACACAACCCCGTTGATCATTGCCGCCCTTCAGGTAGAAATGCACGTTGAACTGATGATCGATACCTTGGAGAAATCAACCCACGCAGTCAAACCATATAATAATAAGCGTACACATAAAACCATTCCAGTACTGGAATATGTCAATACCACCATGTCGGGAAAGACCCTATCGACACCAGTCTATAATCGAAACGAACTGGATTCTAGCAGTCACATCAATGGCCCTGCCATTATCATCGAACCTAATAACACTATCGTTGTTGAAGTAGACTGGCAGGCACAAAGTCTTGTCGGTGGTGAACTACTACTCAGCCGTGAAGCACAACAAATCGCCCCTGTCATCAGTGATGATAAAGCTGCCGCTAGCCCAGTATTACTCGAAGTCTTTAACAATTTATTCATGTCTGTGGCCGAGCAAATGGGACTGATATTACAAAATACCGCCCGTTCCGTGAACATCAAAGAGCGACTGGATTTCTCCTGCGCCTTATTCGATAACCGTGGCCAGCTCATCGCTAATGCGCCACATATCCCCGTCCACATTGGCTCAATGAGCGATACAATATTAGCCGTTATCAATGACCATGGTACGACCATACAACCCGGTGATGTCTACCTGTCTAACAATCCCTATAACGGTGGCACCCACCTACCCGATGTCACAGCCATCCGCCCAGTCTTTAAGGCGCAACAATTAATCGCTTACATCGCCGCCCGTGGTCATCATGCTGACATCGGTGGTATTAGCCCCGGCTCTATGCCCGCCAATAGCCAGCATATTGATGAAGAAGGTATCGTCATCGACAATCTGAAAATTGTCAGTGACGGTCAATTTAATGAAGGCGCAATACGCACATTACTCAATAAAGAGCCCTGGCCTGCTCGTAATATCGATCAGAACATCGCTGATTTTAAGGCTCAAATTGCCGCCTGCAACCGCGGTGCCCGTGAACTGGAACAGGTCTGTAACGATTATGGCCTTACTGTTGTTCAGGCCTATATGCAACACGTACAAGATTATGCCGCTCGGGCTGTTGCTCAACTGTTAAACAAAATAGAGGGTGGCGGCTATCGGTACACCATGGATGATGGCAGCCACATCGAGGTTACTATCCAAATAAGCAAAGGAACGCAACCCCATGATCAAACAGAAGCCCATGTCGATTTCACCGGTAGCAGCGCCATTCACCCTGGCAACCTCAACGCCCCGGCCTCGGTATGTAAGGCCGCGGTCTTGTATGTGTTTCGCTGCCTGATCAATGAAGATATCCCACTCAATCATGGCTTTCTAAAACCCCTGAAAATAACTATACCTGACAATTCCATACTTAAACCCAACCATCCTGCCGCTGTCGTTGCCGGCAATGTTGAAACCTCGCAGGTCATTGTCGACACCCTGTTCGGCGCTCTGGGTATCCAGGCCGGTTCACAAGGCACCTGCAACAACTTTACCTTTGGCGATGATGAACACCAATATTATGAAACTTTATGTGGCGGCACCGGTGCCAGCGCTAACCATAACGGTTGTGATGCCATTCATTCCCACATGACCAATTCTCGCCTGACCGACCCTGAGGTCCTTGAACAACGTTTCCCCGTATTACTTGAATCCTTCTGCATTCGTAAAGGCTCTGGTGGCACGGGTAAACGCAGGGGCGGTAACGGAGCCCAGCGCCGCCTACAATTCCTACAACCCATGACAGCCAGCGTTATATCCGGTCAGCGCAAAACGACACCTTTTGGGCTTGAGGGCGGCAAACCCGGACAATGCGGGGATAATTTTATCGAACGCATTAACGGCCAGATAGAACAGTTATCTAGCTCCGACCAAGCCGACATGGAAAAAGGCGATGTATTTGTGATAACCACGCCAGGCGGCGGCGGGTTTGGCAAAACATAATAAAAAACCACTAGCCCATAGTGTCTATCACAGGGGCAGACATAGATTTACAAGGTACGACTAAAGAGCGAACTTTCAACCCACTAAACCTAGTTCAAAACGTCTAATTTGAAGATTTTCATACAACACCCTGACCGTTACCCCCCTCAGGGCCATTCATTATTAAATTTCCATAAGATCCTAACGTTCAAAGACTATCTCTCTGTTATACAACTGCACTGCCAAGATCAAGTTCCACAGAAAGTACGGTAATTCCTATCTTCATCCATGGGAAGGTCTTGATAATGAATGGTATTAGCTATTTCATTGTACGGCGAACGTAATACCGTAAGAAAATCATCTGCCGCCTGCGTATTACCCGTTTCTTCGCACGCTTTTAAAACACTTTCTACATGATGATTTCTTGGAATAACAACAGGGTTATTGGTTTGCATTAATGCTTTGGCAATGTTCATATTTTCTTGTGAATTACCTGAATATACTTTCCACCTGTCATACCAATCGCCTAATTTATTTTTTAATTTATGAGCGAGGTTGTCATCATCCAGTGATTGGGTTAGATCCGTAAACAATTGGGTATAGTCCAACCGTTCGTTTTTCATTAGTTCTAATAATTCTGCGATAAATATTTGATCACTAGGTGCTATTTCCGTTAAGCCTAATTTATTGGCTAACATCTTGAAATAAGCATGTTCAAATTGCTGGCTAAATTGCATTAGCAAAGGCTCAACGATGGCTATAGCAACTTTTTCGTCATTACTTATTAGAGGTAACAAGCATTCTGCAAGTCGAGTCATATTCCATAAGGTAATATTAGGCTGATTACCATAAGCGTATCGTCCTTTTGTATCGATAGAGCTATAAACCGTATGAGGGTCGTAAATACCTATCATTGCACAGGGGCCAAAGTCGATAGTTTCCCCCGAAATAGCAACATTGTCAGTATTCATCACCCCGTGAATAAAGCCAACACGCATCCATTCAACAACCAATGCAATTTGTTTGGCTATCACCATTTCAAGGAACTGAACGGCCTTGTTTTCAGGGGCGATATTTATCTCAGGATAATGACGGTTTATTGCATAATCGAGGAGTGCTGTTAGTGACGCGATGTCGTTTCTGATCGCGAAGTACTGAAATGTTCCTACACGGATATGGCTTGAAGCTACTCGGGTAACCACCGCACCCCGTTTTAAGGTTTCTCGAGACACCGACTCGCCCGTAGTCACGACAGCTAAACAGCGTGACGTAGGTACAGCCAGAAAATACATTGCTTCACTCATAATGTATTCACGAATTGCCGGCCCTAAGGCACAACGACCATCACCTTGTCTTGAAAATGCCGTAGGTCCAGAACCCTTGAGTTGAATATCAAACCGATGATTTTTTTGATCCAACACTTCGCCGATTAAATGTGCGCGGCCATCGCCAAGCTGTGGGCTAAGATGACCAAATTGATGTCCACAATAGGCCAGCGCGATCGATTCAGCATCTTCAGGCAATTGATTGCCTGAAAAAAATTGTGCTTTCAGAACCGCGTTATTTTGTAAAGATTCGCTTATTTGAAGATTTTCAGCAAGCTTGTCATTCCAAAACAATAACTCAGGTTTAGGAACAGGTGTTGGCAAGACACGTTGATAAAATGCATCACCGAGATGAATGTAACTGTTAGAAAATTTCAAAATTACCTGACTTTTAACTGACTTAAACTAATAAACATAAAAATAAGATTAAACTATTTTTACAAATGGCAATTGTAGTTGCAATGGGTCACTATAAAGTGATTATACGTTTTAATACGAGATAACCAACATTATAAATAACTGCCGAAAGGATTTTTTTAAATGAACAACTTGATCGAGATTAGTTCCTTTCAGCACTTTTATTTGTAGCATAATAATACATTATAGCGGTAATTAGATTCATCAGCCCAGAACACTCCCTAGGCAAACGGAGGCTTAGCATGATTGTTGAACAGATATGGACGGCTAATACGTTTCGTAATTTCAATTACCTGATCGCCTGTCCGGAGACGGGGGAAGCCTTGGCTATCGATCCGCTCGACCATCAAAAATGTCTGAGCACCGCAAAACGACATGGCTGGACCATTACCCAGATACTAAATACCCATGAACACGGTGACCATACGGGCGGAAACCCAGCAATGATTGCTGCTACCGGAGCAAAACTGCTGGCGCATTACAACGCAAAACACAGTATCTCCGGTATTGATGTTGGCCTGTCTACTGGCGATGTCATCAAGGTAGGACACACGGTGGAGTTACTCGCGATGGATACTCCCGGGCACACCATGAGCCATATCTGCCTATTATCACAAACCGATGAACCCGCGCTGTTTTGTGGGGATACTTTATTTAATGCGGGTGCAGGTAACTGCCACAATGGCGGTCATCCAGACAACCTTTACGCCACCTTTGTTAACCAATTATCCAAGCTCAATGGCCATACCCGTATTTATCCGGGGCATGACTATATTAATAATAATCTACAATTTACTTGTGCTCGTGAACCCGACAACAGCTTTGCATTGGCGCTCTTAAAAAAAGTATCAAGTCAGAACCCAAACAAGGCTTTGATTTCGACCATAGCAATGGAAAAGGACATCAATACATTTTTTCGCCTGCAAAACCCATCGGTTATCGCCAAACTGCGCGAGGACTTCCCTGATTTACCCAAACAACCAGACCCCAAAACCGTATTTTTAAAATTACGAGAATTACGCAACCGATGGTGATGCTGATTAAATTTAAAACGCGTGGCACAAAATTAACCTAACGTCTCGGAAGCGTTAAAGAATAGGCCTGAAAAATACTTCGTATAAGAAAAGTCATACGTTCATTGTAATAATTGGTCCAACTAGAAGGGTGGTAAAAGGTAAGATCGTACCAACTAAATTAAGCGTTTTGAATTCCCCACTATTTCAGCCAACCCCTATTAAGAGATTTTAAATCAACTCGCCGCATATGAGCGTATATCTCCTGCCAATAGTGCTAGCCATGAAGGCCTAGGAATGTGCCCATAGATATTAAATTAAACAACGAATAGTCTAAAAAGGTTTAACGACGAACAATATCTATTTGCTCAGCCCATACTAGTCACTTTTCATCGTTAATAACCGCCATTCTTCATTAGCCCGCACAACAGGAAAGTTCTTTTACATCTTTGCTAAAGGTTTGAGCGCAAAGTTTAATGGCTTCCACCATGGTTAAATAAGGGAATAATTGCCCTGCCAGCTCTTCTATGGTCATTTGGTTGTGAATAGCTAATACTACTGTTTGGATCATCTCGCCCGATTCAGGAGCCAATATTTGTGCACCGATCAAACGGCGGCTCCCCTCTTCCATGACTAGTTTGACAAAGCCTCGAGTTTCAAAGTTAGCGAGTGACCGGGGAACATGTTCTAATGACAATAGGCGACTATCGGTTTGTATCTTGTTACGATGCGCTTCGGCTACACTCATCCCCACGGTGGCCATTTGTGGCTCTGTGAACATGACAGTCGGCATCGTCGATAAATCAATGGCGGCATTACCACCGGTCATATTGGTGGCAGCACGGGTTCCAGCGGCTGCGGCAACATAAACAAACTGGGGTTGATTAGTACAGTCACCTGCTGCATAAATATGTTCAACATTAGTGCGCATGTGGTCATCAACGAGGATAGCGCCGTTGTGACTGATTTCGACACCGGCCTGATCCAACGCCAAACCCTCTGTCTTTGGCGGGCGTCCAGTGGCGATCAATAAATGATCCCCTCTAAGTGATTGTCCTTTGGTGGTTTTAATCGTGAAATTCCCCGAGGAAAACAGGCCTTTTTTATAGCTCACGGCTTCTGCCTGAGTATGGGTTAGAATAGTCATACCTTCCGTTTCCAGAATTTTGTGCAGTTCTGCGCCAATATCAGGGTCTTCTTTAAATAATAAGGAACTTCGAGCCAACAGAGTAACTTTGGAACCCAATCTCAAATACGCCTGCGCCAATTCCAGAGCTACGATAGAAGAACCGATCACTATTAAATGGTCTGGCAGCTTTTCTGCCTCCAAGGCTTCTGTTGATGTCCAGTAAGGCGTACCAGGCAACCCCGGAATGGGTGGGATTCTAGACGATGCTCCGGTAGCAACGAGAAATCGGTCGGCAGTAATTTCAGTAAAATCGCCATGCTCCTGATCCACAATAAGCGTATTCGTGTTTTTAAACCGAGCAAACCCTCTCACTAAGGTAATATTTGGATTCGAATCTAAAATATTTTCATATTTAGCCCCTCTGAGTTCATCAACCCGGGCTTGCTGTTGGATAAGCATTTGTTTGCGGTCGATAACAGGTTTTTGTTTTTTAATGCCGACAAACGGATGATCTTTTTGCAAATGGACGATATGCGCCGCACGGATCATGATTTTGGAAGGTACGCAACCAATATTAACGCAGGTTCCACCAATGATAGGTTTACTTTCCACCAAGGTGACTTTAGCACCGTTTTCCACCGCTCCGAGCGCGCAGGCGAATGCACCTGAGCCTGAGCCAATAATGGCGACATGTAGTTGCTGACCGTTTTGGGCAGTAGCTTTCCTTTTGTTATCGGTAACGGCTGGTTGGCGATTAAATTCCGTCACGTTATAACCTTTACCTTCAATCTGCTTAATCAGCGATTTTAAACTGGTTTTACCTTTGACCGTCAAGTTACCAACGCCTTCAGAATATGAGACTTTAATGTAAACACCCTCAAGTGCATTCAATTTTTTCTCGATACCCCCTGCACAGCTTGGACAGGTCATCCCATCTATTTTCAGTTCTTTGGTCCACATACAATTCCCTGCGTTATTTTGACTGGCGAACGGTTGCCGGATAGCCTGCATGGGTGGTAGCCTTGATTAATACTTTGCTATTAACTTTTTGTGGATCAAACGTGACGGTAGCTGTTTCTGTATCAGCATTAACATTAACCACCTGCACACCATCGACACCCTGCAAAGCCTTTTTAATGGTAAATTTACACATAGGGCAGGTCATATTTTGCATATCGAGCGTCACAGACTGACTATTGTTTTGCACCTGAACCACTGGTTCAGATTGAATGGTCTGCACTAAAAAAAAACCTGTAAATAAACTCAACGCCAAAAATAAAGTTTTAAAAGTCATTACACTTCTCCTTATTCCATAAAAAAAGGGGCATACCAAGGAAATGCTAAGAGCAGTAAAATAAACACTGAAACTACCCAGAATATTGTCCGTTGTTTTTGTTCTACTTCGGGTAATACGCAGACTTCATCTTCTTTACAGCTACCCGGTTTTAAATAGAGTTTACGATACCCCAAACCAATAAAAACTAAGGTTAATATCAGAAAAACAGGCCGAACCGGTGACAGTGACGTTAATGTGCTTATCCATGCCCCACCAACCCCCAAAGATAAAAGCAAAAAAGGACCGACGCAACAGACCGATGCGCCAATGGCGGCCAGAGCGGCACCTAATCCGAGCCAAGATGTGTTCCTATCTGGAGTTTCGTGTTCAGTTGTCATCATGGTTCTCCTAAATCAATATCAATCTCGTTAATGTCTGTCACTAACATTTCAGTAGTACATTTATAGCAAACTTCAAAAAATATGAATTTAGCTTAATTTAGAGTCTAAACTCTGTTCTATAGTACAGAGTCAAGATGAATTTCATACCCTATGGCCTTTTGAGGTCGTTTAGAAAGTCGGGTGGACCATTCCATTAATCCATTGGGGAAGTGTTACGGATGTCATTCCAAATTCCTCTCAAACACCCAGCAGGGCGGGTGTCCAGAATAACCTAGCCCTACCGAGGACTACCAGCCTTCGCATTTGCTACCCATGGCTGGCAGCGATAATTGTAAAAGTGACGCTATCGAATAAACACGCCACTAAATAATTTTAATCTGTCATACGCGGCTCTATCGTTTCTATATTCACTCATTCTCAGTAAATGACACCCGATGGCTAAGGCCTTATTAGCTGTAATGGAATTATTTAAACTGAGTCTACACATCAGCACCTTACCGATACATACAATCAAGCAAGTAGTGATCAAATAATTCTGGATGACTTTTAACCTGCTCAATCACTGGACTAAACTTAGAACATAACTTATCACTACCAAATAATGAAGCTCGATGAAATCGTCCTTGCTTCTTAAGACGCTTACGGCCTAATTTTATCAAGATTTCTAAGTTTCTTTTTTCGGTTCGCTCTCTTATTAACGATAGAAGTCGTTCTGAGGAATCATCATTAACGCAAGTTAACTGGAGAAAAATAAAGTATTCCAAACGGCCTTCTTCTTGTGCTAACAACTGGCTAAAACTGATTGCTCCTAACAGATTCATTCGGGTGTAATAATAACTAACCATACGGAACCATTGAATGACTTCTAACTTACCAGTGTCGGGGTATTTTTTAAAACAAACGGCTATCATCTGTTCTAAATCAAGATTACATTTTGCTTGATTAGCTTTAGCAGAAACCACAACAATATTATCAGGTTCATAACCACGCGTATTATCTACACGGTCAATTGACCAATCTGTTAACAACCCGCCTGAGAAAGTAAAGCGCTCTTTAGTAACCGGACAACAATAATGCGTTTTAAGTAATTCATTTTCTAAATCTTGGGCGCTGATAGAAACCGTTAACCCCTTTGCATAGGCTCGACCCTTTATGGTCATCAATTTCTTTTCATAAAGCGTCGGCCGCTTACGGCTTGCCTGTTGCAATTCTGCTGCTTCATAACCTTCTGAGATAGATTTACGCACATCAATCGGGAAACGCCATAGTTCTAGGGGGAAATCATAGCGAAACTTATCAAAACCTAATTCAAAAAACTTACAACTCATCCTTCACCTCTTTAATAGAAAGGTTCAGATAAATTAAAACACTGTTAGGTAAAAGACATTGTGGGTAAATGATGAAGGAAATATTAATTAAATATGAACCTAGTAGTGGTCAAGTAATTTTGACCACAATGTTGTATTCAGCCCAGTAGTTCTTTTCAGCAATATTTGGGGCAGAGCCATCGTTATATTGATGAGGTCTGACTTGAGTGTCATACCCGTTTATATAATCAATAATATTTGTTATGCCAACGGGGCTATGACTTCACCCCAACCAGCCTTAGAACCTGACTCGAAACCCCTATTATTTCTAGGGGTTGATTGTGATCAGTTCAACTTCAAATACTAATGTCGAGCCTCCGGGTATACTGGATTGATCTGTATTTCCGTAGGCGATGTCAGAAGGGATATAAAGTGTAACTTTGCCACCTTCACCAATTAATTGTAATCCCTCAGTCCATCCTTTGATTACTTGATTGAGGCCGAATGTTATCGGCTCTCCTCGTGCTATTGAGCTGTCAAAAACGCTGCCATCTATAAGCTTACCTTCGTAGTGGACTTTTACCTGATCCGTAGCTGTTGGCTTGGCATCGCTTCCCGCTGTATGAATTTCATAATGCAAACCGCTATCAGTTCCTTTAACATTTTTATTTTCGCTAACTTTTTCATCAATGAAGATCTTGCCATCAACTATATTTTTTTTGGCATTCTCAGCACCTTTAGCCCTAGCTGCTTTTTGTTCTGGTGGAACATTTTCTTCAACTCTTTTTTGAAGGTAGTCTTGCATCTCTTGGTTGACGAGTTGTGGATCCTTTGCGGCTTGCTCTCCCGCATAGCCCGTTTTGAGACCCTTAATAATTAATTCAAATTCTTCATTACTCAAACCAAACTGAGTAATCCCAGATTGCTGGGATATGATCCATCCATAGGTCTCTAGGTAACCTGCTTCATTTTCTGAAATAGTCTCTGTGCTTGTTGATGCCATAATTTTTAAAATGTCCTATTAATAATTTAGAAACAAGATTCTATCATGGAACAACTGCCAACATTGAAGCCTTAGAGATTAGAAACAACAAAATAAAGGGTAACACCCCGTTATGTTATTACATGACAACATTGACCATTAATATCAGGCGATACACCTCACAATTGACTGAAAATTAACAGCCAAACCATAAAAATTCTGAAGGTGGGTCTCTAATAACAGGATTTTTCCTACTTAAAATTCAGCTTCAACTTGAAAGTGCATTAATGCTTTAGTCGTTGGATGATTAAGTTCCAAAGTTTCAGCGTGTAGATATAAGCGTTCAGCTTTTGTCCCATAAAGATCATCACCTACAATGGCTGTGTTCAAACCGTGAATATGTGCAGAATGAATTCGAAGCTGATGCGTTCGTCCGGTTATGGGGTGAAAGTAGACCTTGGTCTGGTTATTGTTTCGGGCTATCACTTGCCATTTAGTTTTAGCTGCTTTGCCATATTCATAACAAACAAGTTGTCGAGGCCTATCATCCAAATCAACACGAAGCGGTAAATCGACAATGCCTTCATCGGCATCTAATAGACCGTCTAATAGAGCAACATAACGTTTTTTTACCGTGCGATTAATGAATTGTTTTTGTAGTTTCTTATGCACGTCTTTATTTAAGGCAATAACCATGAGTCCTGACGTTGACATATCCAGTCGGTGTACGATCAAAGAACCGGTGGCTGATGGGTAGCTTTGTTTCATCCGTAAATAAACAGAGTCTTCGATATTCTTACCCGGTACAGATAAAAAATTTACAGGTTTGTTTATCACCACCATGACATCATCTTGATAAACTATCTTGATGGTTTTTCCTTCAGCTGGATTAGTTAATAATGGGTTTTCATCAACATCGATGCCTTCAAGCATATGCGTTAAGATAGGTCGACACTTACCCAAGCATGCTGCATAAAAATGTTGGTGTTTTCTAATTTCTGATTTAGGTGATTGACCCCACCAAAACTCAGCCATAGCAAGAGGTTTTAAATCATGTTGGAATGCATACTGTAAAAGTTTCGGAGCTGCACATTCCCCTGCTCCTGCTGGCGGGACCTGTTGATGTGTATCTTTAAAAACGTCACGTAAGTTTTTGCGTACACCATCCTTATTTAGAAACCGGTAATTATCAAATAACCTTTGCTGCAAAGAATAAGATAAATCTCTACGCTGCCTTTTTAAGGTCGTAATTTCATCTGTAAAATAAGAAAGATTATCACGTGCTTTTTGGCTTTGCTCACCCCAATGAAACTTTAAATCTCTTAAATGGTTCTTTTGCTGAATACTTTCTTTACTTAATCTGTGTTTCATTTGTAAAAATTCTTCATTATTTAGGCTCTTTTGAGCGATAACTCGTCGTTCTTTTCTATCTCTTCGCCCCGTTATCATACGAGCTCGATGAGCTTGTATGGCTAAAAACCCTGCTGCTTCTTTAGCCGTTAGCTCTGTTTTATACGTTGCAATTAGAGGGTTACCTGCTAACTGCTTAATCTGTTCAGTTATTTGTGACAGTTCATCTTGTCCTTTTCTAAAAAAACCATCCGGTTCTAACATATCAAATACAGGCGGAACAAAGTGTGCAAGCTGATGCCCATCAGCTATCTTGCCTGAAAACGCGGATAAATAACCGACTTCTCCTTGTTCATTCTGCACTAATAAAATACCAAACATCTTTCCTAAAGCTGTTTCTGCACTACTGGAAAAACCAAAGTTATGCTGCCAATCTGACTGGGTTACAAGATATTCTTGCAATTGTTCTACCGCCAGCAGACACAAAGGGTGCGGCTGATAATAAAATGGAAAAGTAAACCGCGCAGGCAAGTCATATGAATCAATAGATTCTTTAAATGAGGTGAAAAGATTATCTTGCACAGGCATTGTTGGTTTTATTGTATGAGCTTAAGAGTGTTAACTTTACTGTTAACTATTTCAAACAACAAGCTGTATAAATAATTATGATTAACGCAACTGCATAGGTAGTGTTCAAAAATCTGTGTCATTCCTTTAATATTAATGCACAAGCATTAAGGAGTGATACATTATGTCCAATTCATTTAATTTTGATGAAGCCCTTAAAGACCTACAGGCAGGAAAAGACTTA